>ERZ773252.3995-NODE-3995-length-10696-cov-4.782915_pt1 | contig 10696 bp, 10 predicted proteins | sample MGYA00580517_ERZ773252 | MGnify/ENA primary metagenome ERZ773252 (study PRJEB29015, sample SAMEA2737766) | human gut metagenome | biome: human gut; feature: human-associated habitat; material: faeces | place: China | collected 2012 ... | reverse complement strand
AAGCCGGTCGCCAAGAAAAAATTCATCGACATTCCGGTCGAGGAGACCATGACGGAGCCGGACGACGATCCGATCGATCCGATCCCGGTCAAAAAGCCTGCCCGCGGCGCGAAAAAGGCCGCGCCGGCCGATGCCACGCAAAATGTCCAGCCGCTGTCCGTGGAGGAGGCGGCCGATATCTGCGGCGTCACCCCGGTCACGCAGGAGATCCAGGACCCGCCGAAGCCGTCCAAAAAGGCGGCCAGTGCCGCCGTCGCGGCGGAGACGGCCGCGATCACCTCCGCCATCGAGAGCGAGAATGCCGATCACTCTTCCTATCAGCTCCCGCCGGTGTCGTTCCTGCGCGCGGGGAAGAAGGATCAGACGGACGCGACGGAGGAGATCCGCTTCAACCGCGACCGGCTCAACACTGCCCTGAGCAGCTTCGGCGTCAATGCGACCATCCGCGACGTGACGCGCGGCCCCACGGTCACGCGCTACGATCTCGAGCTCGAGGCGGGCGTGAAGCTCAACAAGATCACGAACCTCTCCGGCGACCTTGCGCTCGCGCTCGGTGTGGAGAATGTGCGCATCGCGCCGATCCCGGACAAGATCTCGACCGTCGGCATCGAGGTGCCGAACAAGGTCGTCAGCGCCGTTTGCCTGCGCGATATCATCGACTCGCCCGCGTTCCGCAATGCGAAGTCCAAGCTCTCGTTTGCCGTCGGCAAGGACATCGGCGGCAACTGCATCATCGGCAACATCGCCAAGCTGCCGCATATGCTCATCGCCGGCACGACCGGCTCGGGCAAGTCCGTGTGCATGAACTCGCTCATTCTGAGCCTGCTCTATAAGGCGACGCCGGACGAGGTGCGCCTGATCATGATCGACCCGAAAATGGTCGAGCTCGGCATCTATAACGGCATCCCGCACCTGTTCATCCCCGTCGTGACCGACCCAAAGAAGGCGGCCGGCGCGCTGCAGTGGGCGGTCGTGGAGATGCTCAAGCGCTACCGCCTCTTCTCCGAGGCGCAGGTGCGCGACCTCGCCAGCTACAATGCCCTCCAGAAAAACGAGCCCGACGGGCAGACGCTGCCGCAGGTCGTTATCGTCATCGACGAGCTGGCCGACCTCATGCTCTGCGCCGCCAAAGAGGTGGAGGAGAGCATCTGCCGCGTGGCGCAGATGGGCCGCGCCGCGGGCATGCACCTTATCATCGCAACGCAGCGCCCGTCCGCGGATGTCATCACCGGCCTCATGAAGGCGAACATCCCGAGCCGCATTGCCTTTGCGGTCTCGTCCTCGCTCGAGAGCCGCATCATCCTCGATACCTCCGGCGCGGAAAAGCTCATCGGCATGGGCGATATGCTCTATGCGCCCATCGGCACCGGCAAGCCCCTGCGTGTGCAGGGCTCGTTTGTGTCGGACGAGGAGCGCGAGGAGGTCGTGCGCTTCATCAAGCAAAACTCCGAGGCGCAGTACAGCGACGATATCATCGCGCAGATCGAGAAATCCGCCGCCGAGGCCGACAAGAAGTCCGGCCCCGCGCCCGAGGCGGACAAGCCCGCCAAGAGCGACTATGACGAGCTGCTGCCGCAGGCCGTGGACGTCATTCTCGAGACGAAGCAGGCATCGGTGTCCATGCTGCAGCGTCGGCTGAAGCTCGGCTATTCGCGCGCCGCGCGCATCATCGACCAGATCGAGGAACGCGGCATCATCGGCCCGTTCGAGGGCTCCAAGCCGCGCCAGATCCTCATTTCGCGCGAGGAATGGCAGGAAATGAAGCTGAGAAGAAATATGCCGATCGAATAAAACAGACAAATAAAACGCAACAGTTTATCTATGGAGGGTTTTATCATGAAGAAGATCAATATCGCAGAGCAGTCCTTCAATCCGTTCGAGCTGATCGGCAAGGACTGGATGCTGATTTCCGCCGGCACGGCGGAAAAGTGGAACACGATGACCGCAAGCTGGGGCGGCGTCGGCGTGATGTGGGGCAAGCCGAGCGCGACCTGCTATATCCGCCAGTCCCGCTACACCAAGACCTTTGTCGACGATTCCGAGTTTTTCACGCTGACCGTTCTGAAGGACGGCTGCCGCGACGCGCTCAACCTTCTCGGCTCGAAGTCCGGCCGCGACATGGATAAGATGCACGAGAGCGGCCTGACGCCGGTCATGGTCGAGGGTCAGCCGACCTTCGAGGAGGCAAAGCTCGTCCTCGTCTGCCGCAAGGCGTGCAAAACCTTTATCGGCCCGGACGACATGACCGCAGAGAACGTCGATAGATGGTACGGCGACCGCGATTATCACACCATGTACATCGGCGAGATCGTCGCAGCATACGAGGCGTAACCCCTGTGCGCCGAAAGGCGAAAAGCATTTCTATGGAGGCAATGTTCCTGTGAAAAAAAGACTGCTCAGCCTGCTTTTGTCGGCGGCGCTGCTGTGCGGCGCGCTCCCGACCGCCTTCGCGGGCTACGAAAATTTCACACCCAAGACCACCTATACCGACGGGCGGTTTTCCGACGTTTCCTCGTCCGACTGGTTTTATGAGAACGTCCGCGCATCCTATGAGTATGACCTCATCAACGGCTACAACGACGGAAAATTTCACCCGGACGACGATCTGACCATCGCGCAGGCGGTCAAGCTCGCCGCCTGCCTCAACAGCCTGTACAGCAGCGGTACGGCGGACTTTTCCGCCGCATCACCGTGGTATCAGCCCTATGTCGACTACGCGCAGCGCAACGGCATCCTGACCCGGACGTTTGCAGATTATAACGCGCCCGCGAGCCGCCGTGAATTTGCGGCCGTGCTGGCCGGGGCGCTCCCGCGCGGCGCGCTCCAGCCGATCAACAGCATCGCGGACGGCGCGATCCCGGATGTTCCCGCCTCGGCAGAGGACGCGGACGCGATCTATCAGCTCTACCGTGCCGGTGTGCTGACCGGCTCGAACGGCGGCCGGTTCAAGCCGGACGATACCCTCCCGCCGCAGCGAAGCGGCCGCCATCCTGACGCGCATGGCGGTGCCGAGCCTGCGGCAGAAGGTCGAAATCAGCACGGGCGAGCAGCCGGAAAATGTGCTTTCGGCGGACGAGATCCTCGAGAAATGCGGCCCGGCGGTGTTCAAACTGACGAGCTATGACGCGCGCGGTAACCTGCTCGGCATGGGCAGCGGCGTGGTGCTCTCCGCAAACGGCGACGCCGTCACCTGCGGTCATCTGGTCAACGGCGTGGCGCGTCTCGTCGCGGAAATGGCGGACGGCAGCAAGCGCGAGGTCAGCATCTACGCGCTCGATGCAGACTCCGACATCGCGCATATCCGCGTCGTCGGCGTCGGTCTGCCGTATCTGGAGACTGCGGACAGCCCGTCCACGGGCGACATCGTGTACGCGCTCGGCTATCCGGGCGGCGGCGCGGAAAAGGTGACAGCGGGCAAGGTGCTCGACGATTCGAACGGGGACTATCTGGTCCCGATGATCGAGACGACCGCCTCGGTCGTCAGCGGCAATTCGGGCGGCGCGCTCATCGACGGGCAGGGTCGCGCTGTTGCTGTCACGGTCAGCAGCCGCACCGGCGGCAGCAGCTCGTTCTCGGTGCCGCTCTCCGTCCTCGACAAGCTTCAGGGCAGCACGGCAGTTACCCCGGCGGAGTATTCGCGTACACACAAGCCGGACAGCAGCAGATGCTATGATAACCTGTATCCGGTGCCGGATTTCGGCGCGGTCAGCGGCGCGTCGCTGTTTGCGACCTCACGCGACCGCGGCACGACCTGCTTCTACTACGCGCTGAGCGAGCTTCCCGACCTCGATCGTCAGCTGCTGCGCTACTATGCGGCGCTCGGCGAAAACACGTTCTATCAGTTCAATGAAAGCTCGTTCACCTCGTCGGCAGGCTATCTGCTGTCGGTCAAGCTGTACGAAACCACATGGGAGGGCATCGGCGTCCTCGGCGTGTTCGTTTCGGGCATGCAGACGAGCTAAGCTGTCGCGAAACCACGGTTTCGCCGACAAGCTGTGTTCTGACAGCGCGGGGCGCCGCAGAACACGGACGGAGAAAAGTTCCTATGCAGAAACTTTTCTCTCTCTCAGAGTATAAAAACCGAGGTACACGCCCCCCGGTTTTTATGAATTTGCTTCGCAAATTCTATTTTATGCGCGCTTTCGCGCGGAACGGCGCGGTATAAACTTTCGCTATCGGAGGGCACAGGAAACTGGGCCCTCTTTTCTTGTCTTTACAAGCGGTTCTTTCCTGTGCTATAATGATAAAAAGCTGAAAAAAAGAAGTTCGGGATTGTGCATGATACACAAAGGAGTGACCGCTATGACAAACCGCCTGTTCGGCAATTCGCAGATTCTTGCCTGGCTGCAATATTATTCGGATAATACGCAGATCGATCTCGAAAAGGTGAAGATCCTCGATATTACGCGCAAAAATAAAAACCTGATCCCGACGGTCGAGTCGAACGACGCGGTTCTCGTGTTCACCGAAGCAGGTCACGCAGACATCTTTTACCGCATGTGGAGCGCCGGTCTGGGCGAGTGCGACGTCTGGTACAACACCGGCTCCGAGCCGTCCGGTCCGATCGAGCACAGCAAGCTCAAGAACATGATCGACCGCGGCATCAACGCCTCTGCGGCCATGCTCGTGCTCAATCCGAACGCGCGCTCCACCTACAAGATCGGCATGCACAACACGAGCTTCTCACGCGGCTCCATCCACTACGTCGGCAGCGAGATCCGCGCGGTCATCCTCAACAAGATGCACATGGCGTCCGACGACACGGTCTGCATCATTTCGGGTGAGTCTATCGCGGTCGAGGCCGCGCTCATCGCGGGCGAGGGAACGGTCATCGCGGTCGAGTACAACGGAAACGACCGCCGCACGATGGAGGAGAATATCGAGCAGTTCGGCCTGAACAACATCGCGATCATCGACCATGTGGACGATGAGAGCATGAAGGAGCTGCCGGTTCCGTCGCTCGCCATGCTGGTCGCGAGCGCGAGCATGGAGCAGGAGATCGCCTGCCTGCTGCGCCTCAATCCGCACATGGAGTTCGTGATCTACACGCTCGACTTCCGCTGCGCCGCTGCGCTGCCCGACCTGTTCGCGAAGCTCGGCATCGACGAGACCGAGGTCATTCAGATCACGGTTTCCAGAATGAACGCCAAGCATAATTTTACAGCCGAGCCTGCGCCGTGGCTCATTACGGGGCGTGGCGGAGTTTGATAGTGTCCGCCGCACAAAAACATCTGTTTTTGTGCGAAATGACGATTGACAGCGGACAGACATTTCCCTATAATAAGTGACAGTAGGACGTAGAACGACGAAAAATGCCGAAAACCGCGTTCTGCGCACAATTTCATCCATGAAAGATGATGATGGAGACAGTACGTTCCGATGACCGAACGCGAAGCGAGCCGGGGGATGGTGAAAGCCCGGTGCAAGTAGGACGGGACCGAATATCACTCCGGAGTTGCAGCCCGAACCCTTCCCGTCGGGAAACAGTAGGTGCTGACGGCAGCTTTGCCGTTATAAAAGCCGCGTATGTCGGTACGCAGTAACGGGTGGTCAAACGAATGGCTGATGATCGAGCTTTCGTCCCTTTACGGGGATGAAGGCTCGTTTTTTTGCCCTTCCGGCAAAAAGCACAAGAAGGATACAGGAGGAAACAGCATGAAGAACATGGTCGAGATCCGCTGGCACGGCCGCGGCGGTCAGGGCGCAAAGACCGCCTGCCTGCTGCTCGCGGACGCGGCGTTCGCGTCGGGCAAATATGTGCAGGGTTTTCCGGAGTACGGTCCGGAGCGCATGGGCGCACCGATCACCGCCTACAACCGCATTTCTGACGAGAGATGCACCATTCATTCGAACATTTACAACCCGGATTACGTCGTTGTCGTCGACGAGACGCTGCTCCAGTCGGTAGACGTCACGCATGGCCTGAACCCGGAGGGCGCGATCGTCATCAATACCCATAAGTCTCCGGACGAGGTCCGTCCGCTGCTGCGCGGCTACGAGGGCAGGGTATACACCCTCGATGCCCGTGCGATTTCCGAGCGTACCCTCGGCAAATACTTCCCGAACACCCCGATGCTCGCCGCCATCGTCAAGGTCAGCGGCGTGCTCGACCCGTGGCGCTTTGTTTCCGACATGGAAACCTCGTTCAAGCATAAGTTTGCGACCAAGCCGCAGGTTATCGCAGGTAATATGGAATGTCTGACCCAGTCGCTCAAGGAGGTGCGCGGATAATGGCCAAGTGTGCAAAGGATATCAATGAACAGTCCCCGTGGCAGGAGCTTACCCCGGGCGGCGAAATCTACGAGGGCGGCACCGCCCGCATGACCATCACCGGTGAGTGGCGCGCGAACATCCCGGTCTGGGACCCGCAGAAGTGCAAGCAGTGCCTGCTGTGCGCACCGTTCTGCCCGGACGCTTCCATTCCGGTAACGGACGGCAGGCGCGGCGAATTTGACTTCGACCACTGCAAGGGCTGCGGCATCTGCTGGAAGGTGTGCCCCTTCGGCGCGATCGACTTTGTAAAGGAGGAAAAGTGATGAGCATTCGTGAGCGTATTTCGGGCAATGAAGCAGTTGCCTACGCAATGCGTCAGATCAACCCGGACGTATTTGCGGCTTTCCCGATCACTCCCTCTACCGAAATTCCGCAGTATTTTGCGCAGTATGTCGCAAACGGTCAGGTAGACACCGAGTACGTCACGGTCGAGTCCGAGCATTCCTCTATGTCCACCTGCATCGGTGCGGAGGCGGCAGGCTGCCGCGCGGTAACGGCTACTTCCTCGTGCGGCCTCGCGTTCATGTACGAGCTGCTGTACGTTGCGTCGTCCTCCCGTCTGCCGATCACGCTTGCGTGCGTCAACCGTGCGCTGACCGGCCCGATCAACATCAACAACGACCATTCCGACTCCATGGGCGCGCGCGATGCCGGTTGGATTCAGCTGTACGCCGAGAACAACCAGGAGGCCTATGACAACTACCTTCAGGCGATGCGCATCGCGGAGACACCGGACGTCCGCCTGCCGATCATGGTCTGCCAGGACGGCTTTATCACCTCGCACGCAGTCGAGAACATCGAGCTTGAGGAGGACGAGGCGGTCAAGAAATTCGTCGGCGAGTACAACCCCGAGCACGCCCTCATCGGCCGCGACACGCCGCTCGCTGTCGGCCCGTACGACGTTTCTCCGTACTACATGGAGCACAAGGTGCAGCAGGCCGAGGCGATGAAGAACGCCAAGAAGGCCATTCTGGAAGTTGCGGCGGATTTTGAAAAGACCTTCGGCCGCAAGTACGGCTTCTTCGAAGAATACCGCATGGAGGACGCGGAGGTCGCGATCGTGCTCATCGGCTCGACCGCAGGCACCGCCAAGGCGTGCATCGACCAGCTCCGTGCCGCAGGCCGCAAGGTCGGTCTCATCAAGCTGCGCGTGTTCCGTCCGTTCCCGGGCGAGGAGCTCGCCGCGGCGCTCAGCCACGTCAAGGCTGTCGCCGTCATGGACAAGAGCGAGGGCTTCTCCGCGTGCGGCGGCCCAATCTATGCCGAGACCTGCGCGGCGTGCTACGCGCTCGAAAACCGTCCGATCATGGTCAATATCGTCTACGGTCTGGGCGGCCGCGACGTCGCGACCGGCGACATCGCAAAGGTCTTTGACCATCTGTTCCTGCTTGTCAACAACGGCGGTCAGGGTCCGAAGTATATCCACATGGGTCAGCGCAGCAGCGCACCGGAGGTGTTCTGAAATGGCATATAATCACAAGGTTGAACTTTCCAAGCCGGAGCGTTTCGTCGGCGGCCACCGTCTGTGTGCCGGCTGCGGCGCGGGTCTGGTCTGCCGCGGCATGATGCGCGCGCTCGACGAGGGCGACAAAGCGGTCGTCTGCAACGCAACCTCCTGCCTCGAGGTTTCCTCCTTCCTGTATCCGTTCACCGCATGGGAGGACTCCTACATCCATTCTGCCTTCGAGAATGCAGCGGCGACCTGCGGCGGTGTTGAGGCGGCGTACAACGTCATGAAGCGCCGTGGCAAGATCGACGATACCTACAAGTTCCTCGCCATCGGCGGCGATGGCGGCACCTACGACATCGGCTTCCAGTCGCTCTCCGGCGCGATGGAGCGCGGTCACGACATGGTGTACTTCTGCTACGACAACGAGGCGTACATGAACACCGGCATTCAGCGCTCGTCCTCGACGCCGCGCTTTGCGAGCGCGACCACCACGCCGTCCGGCTCCTGCTCGGTCGGCAAGAAGCAGAACAAGAAGGACCTGACCGAGATCATGGCGGCGCACAACATCCCGTATGTTGCCCAGACCACCTTCCTCGGCAACTTCAAGGACTTCCACGAAAAAGCGCACCGTGCGATCTACACCGAAGGTCCGGCGTTCGTCAACGTCATGTCTCCGTGTCCGCGCGGCTGGCAGTATCCGACCGAGATGCTCCCCGAGATCTGCAAAATGGCAGTCGAGACCTGCGTCTGGCCGCTGTACGAGATCATCGACGGCGAATGGCATCTGAACTATATGCCGAAGAAAAAGCTGCCGGTCGAGGAGTTCATGAAGCTCCAGGGCCGCTTCAAGCACTGCTTCAAGCCGGGCAATGAGTGGACCATCGAGGCTGCACAGCAGTACGTAGACGAGAAGTGGGAAAAGCTCCTCGCACGCTGCGGAAAGTAAGCTGTCGGGAAACTGAATGCACGCTGCCGCGCGACAGCTGTTTTGCATGAAAATAAATTTTATAGACAATAGAAAGACCACAGTCAGCACATGACTGTGGTCTTTTGCTGTTCTGAAATTAGAGCATGGCGCTTTCCGTTTTCGCGCCGGGACAGATGGTGCGGACGAAGCCGGAAAGCGTTTCGAGCGCGTCCTCGATGAGCGCCGGGGCGGTATCGGGCGTGCCGAAGACCGGGTAGAACACATGGCGGCTGTCCGGATGGACACAGGTGCGGTTGTCCGCGCCTGCGATCATGCTGAAAATGATGCCGGTATCGTCGCGGCCGCAGATGTCGTTCGGGTAGGTGTGCGTGCTGTCGCCGCGCATTCCGTCAAACGGCAGCTTCGCGTCCGGCGTGAAGATGGTCAGCGAGCCGTCGATGCGGTCGATGTCGTGTGTGCCGGACAGGACGAAGGTCGTAAGCTCGAGCAGGAACGGCAGCGCCGTCACCGGGTCGTCCTCCGGGAACGGGCGTCCCTTGAACATCACGGTCTCGAACTGCTGCATGACCGGATAGGTCTTTTTGAACTTGCGGAAAAAGCGGAAGTAGGGATTTTCTCCGAAAACCGCCTTGCGGTCGTAGCCGGCGTACTTATCGCGCAGCGCCGCAAGCTCCCGCTCGATGAGCGTATGGAGCGCGTCCTGGTCGAAGCCGTTTTCCGGATAGCTCACCTCAAGCACGCCGAGCGGTATGTTCCGCTCAGAAAAGCTCGCGTCTTTGCGGATTTCAAACATTGTTCTATCCTTTCTCAACGTTTATGCTGTTGAGCAGCTGGCCGATGTTCCGATGGTCGGCGATCTTGCCCGAGATTACATCATAATAATAGTAGGTGTCACCGTGCGCATCGGTGAACAGATAGGTGCCGAGCGGACATATATCACGGTTGCCGTCCGTCCATCCGATATACTGATAGCCTTCCGCCTCGCCGACGACGCGGATTTGGCTGACGCTCAGCGGGTGCATCACGACCGAAAGGCCGACGATCGAGATCAGGTACGAGCAGTACAGCAGGATCACGACGTAAGCGGAGCTGCAGCCCTTCGGCGGATGGAGCATGGACTCAAGACCGAGGGTTTTCACAACATAACCAAATACAAGCATGATAACGATGACCCAGAACCAGACCTCGCAGAGCGGATTAAAGCCCAGCGCGAGCATGAGATAGATGAGGCCGCCGCAGCCGAAGGTGACGATCAGCTGACTCAGACGGTTCCATTCCGCCTCCTCGCGTTTCGCCGCAAAGCGCGACGCGAACAGGATGACCGGTGCATAAAGCCACAGGAAAATCCGGCTGTCGCCGAGCGCGCCGCCGAAGTCTATATAAAAATAAGTACCGATCAGGCTCACAATGAGCCATGCCGCGAGTGCTGCGATCGTGAAAGCACGTTTTACATCTTTTTTCTTTTCCATTTCTACATTCTCCCCTGAAAAAAGGCAAACGGGCAGAGCCATGCGGCTCTACCCGTTCCACCACACACCGCATGGTGTGAGCTATGCGATTGTAAGATTAAGCCTCAGCCTTGATCTTCTTCAGCTGAGCGAAGCGCGGCAGGCCGGATACCTTCGGGCCTACGTTCTCGCCGTTGATGAGCGGCAGAGCGTAGTCAACGAACTCCTGCGTTACGCCGTTGCCTTCCTCGTTGATCCACTCACGCGGAACCTTCTTCTCGGTGTTGGCAACCTCGGACAGCGGGAGCAGCTCAATCTCGCACTTGTAGCCGTTCTCGTCACGGGTGCACTTGAAGCCCGGCATGTAGTCGGTCTTGCCTGCAACTGCGTTCTCAACAGCAGCCTTGCCGGACATGTAGGACTCGTCTACGTCGGTCTTGGAAGCGCAGTGTGCAGCGCAGCGCTGGAGCAGGCTGAGCTCGATGCCGCGAACCTTGCAGCCCAGCTCGTTCTTTACGGTGTCTGCCAGCATGGAAGCCAGGCCGCCGAGCTGTGCATGGCCGAAGCCGTCGGTAGCAGAGGTCTTAGCCTCGGATA
>ERZ773252.3985-NODE-3985-length-10710-cov-3.722008_pt1 | contig 10710 bp, 10 predicted proteins | sample MGYA00580517_ERZ773252 | MGnify/ENA primary metagenome ERZ773252 (study PRJEB29015, sample SAMEA2737766) | human gut metagenome | biome: human gut; feature: human-associated habitat; material: faeces | place: China | collected 2012 ... | reverse complement strand
TCTCGGAAAGAAGGGCAGAGGCACAGATCCGGTTTGACGTGGATGTCCCTTCCAGGACGAAGCGGCAAAGGTCGCTCTGCCAGGTGCGGGCGGCCATTTCTTCAGCCATTCCGGATACGCCCTCATGGGAGAAAGGATCTCCTATAAGGGAAGAGGAATCGGAGATATCGGCGAGGAATGCATTTTTTCCAAGGCCTTTTGTAAATATATTTCCTTCTTCTGTCATTTCATAAAAAGCGCCGCTGTGATGGCCCGGCGTATCAAAGTCGTCTCTTTCATGCAGGGCATGGGATAGAAGAGACTGCGTGAACGGAGGAAGCTTTTTAAGCTCATTTTCCGTGAGTGTATGTTCTTTATTTTCCATGGTGCCTCCTGTCTAATGGTTTATTATACAATATGAAAAGCTGTTGTGGCGCGGATGTCCGTTTTCTTGTATAATATCTTATTCTTATGTTAATATGTAATGATAAGACGAGATGAAAAATGGGAGGTCCTGACAGGATGGCTGATTCGGTCAATACGGAATATCAAGTGAATATCCCTGTTTTTGAGGGACCGATGGATCTGCTTCTCCATCTGGTTACGAAGAATCGAATTGATATCCATGATATACCGATTCAGAGCATTACCAGCCAGTACCTGGACTACCTCAATGCAGCCAGTGAATTCGACCTGGAGCTTGGGAGCAGTTTCTTTGCCATGGCATCCACACTGCTTCTTATCAAATCCAGAGTGCTCCTTCCAAAGAGAAGGCAGGAGGAAACGGGAGATGAGAGTGAGCAGGAAGATCCCCGCGGGGAACTGGCAAGGTCTCTGGAAACGTTCCAGATGATCAAGGAAGTGAGAAGGCGTATTTCCGAACTCATGGAAGAGGAACGCCCCTACCATGGGAAGGAGCCGGAAGATGTCAGGAACGCTGCGTTTACCGGTAGTATTCCTGTTGCCCGGCTGCAGGCCGCTTTCTTTGCCCTTTATGATGCGATTCATGAAGAGGAGGCACGCTGGGTGCCTCCGGAAGAGGTTTCCCTTGAAGCGGAGATTGAAACGCTGGGAAGCACGCTGAAAAGACAGGGGAAAGTGGAATTTCGTTCTTATTTTGCAAAACAGAAGACAAGGCTGCGGCTGGCTGTGACGCTGATGGCTCTTTTGGAGCTGATGCGCCTTGGCAAAGCCAGACTCAGGGATACCGCTAAAGGTCTTGTCATTGAAGGGGGAATACAATGAGCAGTCTTGACCGTATGGCCGGCCTTTTGGAAGCATTTCTTTTTGCCAAGGGAGATCCCGTCTCCCTGAAGGAAATGGCAGAGGCGCTGGAAGAAGACTCATTGAAAATAGAGGAAGCACTTCATGTGCTTCAGGAAAAATACGACAAGCCTGATTCAGGCATTACGCTCCATCATACGGGAGCGGGCTGGTCACTCACGACGAAGAAGATGTATGACGAATGGCTCTCCTCCCTTCTGGGGAAACAGAGCCCGCTTTCCTCTTCTGCGCTTGAAACGCTGGCTGTCGTAGCATTCAAGGAACCGGTCACCCGCACAGAAATCGAGAAAATCCGCGGAGTTTCTGCAGGAAGAGTCCTGGCAGGACTCCTTGAAAAGGGACTGATCGAAGAACGAGGGCGTCTGGATGTGCCCGGAAGACCTATTTTATACGGCACGACAAAACGGTTCCTGCAGTGTACGGGTCTTAGTGATATCAGCGAACTTCGGACAAGATTGTCCGGGAAGCTGGATGAAGGAGAATTATTTTGAAAGAACGCTTACAGAAAATTTTAGCACGCGCCGGTATTTGCTCCCGCCGCAAGGCAGAAGAGCTGATCGTTTCCGGCAAGGTGCGCGTCAACGGCAAAGTTGTCAAAGAACTCGGGTCGGAAGCCGATCCGTTCTCTGACAGGATCGAGGCGCTTGGCGAGACTGTAAAGCCGGAGAAGAAGCGCTGGTTCCTCTTTTACAAGCCGGACGGCGTCATTACTTCGGTGTCTGATCCGGAAGGAAGAAGGACGGTCATGGATTACTTCAGGAACATCAGGGAAAGAATATTCCCTGTAGGCCGTCTCGATTATCATTCGGAAGGTCTCCTTATCATGACCAATGACGGAGAACTCGACAATATCCTGACGCATCCGAAGCATGAAGTGAAGAAGGTGTACGAAGTCACCGTCAGGGGCAGGTATTCCCCGAAACTGGCGGAAAAAATGTCCAAAGGCGTCCGCATCGATACCGGTGTGACAGCGCCCTGCGAAATCGAAGTCATCGGTTATGACAAGGAAAAGAACAAAACGCAGGTCCGCATGACGCTTCATGAAGGAAAGAACCGCGAAATCAGAAAGATGATGGCAGCTTACCATTATCCGGTATTTGAACTGAAACGTGTCAAGTATGCATTCCTGACGCTGGACGGGCTTTCCAGAGGAAGCTACCGCCGTCTGACGAATGAGGAGGTGCAGAAGTTATATGAGCTCGGGAAATAAGACAATCTGCATCATAGGGGGCGGCGTAGCCGGCCTTCTGGCGGCTGTGACCGCAGCTGACGAGGGAGCTTCTGTCAAGCTCTTTGAGAAAATGTCCAAAGTGGGCCTCAAGATGGGCATCACGGGAAAAGGGCGCTGCAATCTGACAAACAGCGCGCCGATCATGGACTTCATTGCAAAGACACCCGGAAACGGCAAGTTCCTGTACAGCGCTTATGAAAAATTCAATAATGAAGACCTTCTGGACCTGCTTCACGGCTGGGGCCTCAAGACGAAAGTGGAACGCGGCGGAAGAGTATTTCCAGCAAGCGATGATGCGCAGGAAGTCCGTCATCTTTTCATGGACCTTTTAAGAAAGAAGAAGGTAGAGCTCCATCTGGATGAATCTGTCACCCGCATCCTGACAAAGGACGGGGAAGTATCCGGAATCGTGACTGACAAGGGAAGCTATGGCGCCGGTGCCGTTATCCTCTGTACGGGCGGCTCCTCTTATCCGCGCACCGGCTCGACCGGCGACGGCTACCGAATGGCAAGAGAGCTTGGCCACAAGGTCACGGCAATCCGCCCTGCGCTGATTCCTCTTGTCTGCAAGGAATCCTACGGCAAGGAACTTCAGGGACTTTCCCTGAAGAATGTATCCTTTTCCATTGATGCAGGCGGAAGAAGGAAGGCCAGCGAATTCGGCGAGATGCTTTTCACGCATTTCGGCGTAAGCGGCCCGATCGTCCTGATGCTTTCCGACAAGGCATCGCTCTGGCTGTCACAGGGCCATGAGATCAAGGCATCCATCGACCTGAAACCGGCCCTGACGGAAGACGTACTCGACAAGCGAGTCCTTCGCGATCTGGAAACGTACCATCTGAAACAGATGGCAGGCGCTCTCCAGGATCTGATGCCGCACAGGATGATCGACGTCATCCTTTCCCTTGCCGGCATCGAAAGAGACCTTACTGTCAGCGATCTCAAGAAGGCGCAGAGAATTGCGCTTGTCAAAACGATGAAAGCCATGCCGCTCACCGTGACGGGGACGCGTCCGATTTCGGAAGCCATCGTTACGGCAGGGGGCGTTTCCGTCAAGGAAATCAATCCGTCCACGATGGAATCCAAAGTGGTTAAAAAATTATATATGGCGGGCGAAGTGCTTGATGTCCATGCATTTACTGGCGGCTACAATCTGCAGGCTGCTTTCTCCACAGGGCATCTGGCGGCGCTTTCCGCAGTAAGGAGTCTGGAAAATGCGTAAATTATCTATTGCGATCGACGGACCTGCAGGTGCAGGCAAGAGTTCTGTCTCCAAAATTCTGGCAGCAAGGCTCGGGTATGCCTATCTTGATACCGGCGCCATGTACAGGGCTGTCACATACGAAGTCCTCAGCAAAGGGATTTTTGATGAAATGGAAATCGTCCTCATGACCAATAAGATTGATATGGAAGTGAAACCTGACAAGGATGCCATGCTTGTCTTTGTCGATGGGGAAGATGTAACGCCTTTCTTAAGGACAGCTGACGTTTCTGCCCATGTTTCCTGGGTGTCTGCCATGGCAGGCGTCAGAAGAGCCATGGTCAAGATCCAGAGAAAGCAGGCAGAAAAGGGCGGAATTGTCCTTGATGGAAGAGATATAGGAACGACAGTCCTTCCCAATGCCGATGTGAAGATTTTCCTGACGGCTTCTGCTCATACAAGAGCCATCCGCCGCTGCATGGAGCTTGCTGCTGCCGGACAGGATGTAACACCGGAAGGCATTGAGGAAGATATCAAAAAGAGAGATTATCAGGACAGCCACAGAGCTGTTTCTCCTCTCCGCCAGGCCGACGATGCCGTTCTTCTTGATAACGGGGATCTGACACTCGAAGAGACCGCAGATGCCATCATCAGCATCTGCAGGGAAAAATTTCCCGGATTTGATGCGTAAGCAGGCGGTATTCAAATGGGATACAAAATTGTAAGGGCTATACTCGATTTCTTTTTCTTCATCGTATTCCGCCTCCATGTGGAAGGCAGGGAAAACGTGCCGGAAAAAGGCGCCATCATTGTAGCGCCCAATCATAAGAGCTACTGGGATCCGCCGATGATAGGCGTAGCTTTCAAGACGCGTATCGTGCACTTCATGGCCAAGGAAGAACTTTTCAAGAATCCTGTTTTCGGCTGGGTCATCCGCCAGCTCGGTACTTTTCCGGTCCGCCGCGGCGTGACGGACAGGGCTGCCATCCGCCAGGCTGTCAAAGTTTTGAAGGATGGTTATCCGCTTGGCATATTTGCAGAAGGCACCCGTATCAGAAGAGAAGGCCTTGGCAAGTTCCATTCAGGCATGGCTTCTCTGGCTCTGATGACAGGGACGCCCATTCTTCCGGTAGCCATTGTCGGATCCATGCATATGCCGAAATGGAGTGCGCATCCGGCTGTCCTCATCGGGAAACCGATCCCGGTCAAAAAGGAAAAGGCAACAAAAGAAAAAATCGAAGCCCTGAATGAACTGGTCAAAAAAGAAATTCTAACTATGGCCGAAGAATACAAGGCAAGATTCCAGAAACATTAATTTTGGTCATTAACCATATCGAACTTTTTTATACATAACATCGATTTCAATCTATAGCGAAAGCGGGGAATGAAGAAAAAACATATGGAAATTTATAGAGCTGATGTCATGGGATTCTGCTACGGCGTCAAAAGGGCAATGAAAATTGCTGAAAAAGCCGCAAAAGACGGAGTAAAAGCCGTAACGTACGGCCCTATTATCCATAATCCGCAGGTAGTCGGAAGACTAGCCGAAGCAGGCGTTCCTGCGGTTAATGAACTGGATGAAGTCAAAGATGAGATTGTTATAATTCGCTCGCACGGAGTGGGCCCTTCGTGTTATAATACACTTAAGTGCAAAAATCTAGCCCTAATGGACGCAACCTGTCCATACGTCAAACGCAATCAGGAAATCACAAGGCAGCTTGTTGCGGACGGAAAGCAGGTTGTACTCATCGGTGAAAAGAAGCACCCGGAAATGAAAAGCGTGGCTGAATGGGCGGTGGGACATTCTTACATGGTGGAAACGATGGAGGATGTAGACGCACTCCCGCCAATGCAGGAAGCCCACATAGTCATACAGACTACGTTTTCGGTTGCTCTTGCTGACAGGCTGATCACTGCCATCAAACAGAAGGTACCCGTGGTACACGTCAACAAATCCATTTGTGACGCAACGATGCAGAGACAGCAGGCAGCGCGTGAGCTGGCGCGGAAAGTAGATGTGATGATCGTCATAGGCGGGTGCAACAGCGCAAATACCGGACGATTGGCAGAAGTCTGCCGCAGTGAAGGCGCCGTAACGCATCACATTGAAACGGCTGAAGAGCTAAAACCAGAATGGTTCCGCAGTCAGGACAAGATTGGCATCACCGCCGGTGCATCCACACCGGACTGGATCATAGAGGAGGTAGTTTGTATTATGGAAAACATGAAGGAAATGCTGGATCAGGAGGAAATGAACCTGGATGTACACAAAGGCAGCGTAGTTGAGGGTAAGGTTATCGAAGTTCTCGATGACAAAGCTTACATCTCCTTTGGCTACAAGACCGAAGCTGTGCTTCAGGCTCATGAATATTCCTACCCGGCACCGGCATCCCTCAAGGATGTGCTGAAAGTCGGAGATACACTCCGTGTTCAGGTAGTAAGCGGAGTTAAGGAAGACAGCACGATTTATGTGTCTAAGATTAAAGTAGACCGTCTGGCTGACTGGGATGTCGTTGAAGAAGCATTCCAGAAGGGCGAACCTGTTGAATGCGAAGGCATTGAAGCAATTAAAGTCGGACTGCTCGTTCAGATTAAGTCTCTGCGCGGTTTCATTCCGCTGTCCCAGGGGGATCTGCGTTTCGTACATTCCCTGCAGGGTCTTGTTGGACAGAAGTTCCCGGCTAAGATTCTCGAAGTAGACCGCACAAAGAACAGACTGGTTCTTTCCCGCAAAGCTGTACTGGAAGACCAGAAAAATACAGAAATGGACGAAATCGAAGAAGCTTACCAGAACGGCACCGTTCTGCAGGGCACCGTTAAGAAGATCATGCCATACGGCGCATTCATCGGAATCAACGGCGTGGAAGGACTGCTCCACATCTCCGATATTTCCTGGAAGAAGATTGGCAAAGTAGAAGACGTTCTCAAACCAGATCAGGTCATTGATGTCAAGATCAAATCCTTCGATCGTGAAAAACAGAGAATCTCCTTCACACACAAAGACTGCCTCCCGAACCCATGGGAAACCGCTGTACATGATCATCAGATCGATGATGTAGTAGACGCTAAAGTCGTTAAGATCCTTGAATTCGGCGTAATCGTTGAACTCGAAGACGGACTGACCGGCCTGCTCCACATCAACGAAATGACCGATGACCACAACAAGAAACCGGGCGATATCTGCCAGGTAGGCGACGATCTGAAAGTCCGCATCATCAACATTGATGAAGGACGCAGAAGAATCTCCTTCAGCCTCGTAGAAGCTCCCGTTCATGACGCTCCGGAAGAAACTTAATTAAAACTGAAAAAGACCGCCGCCGGCGGTCTTTTTTTGTATGCCACGTGAAAATGGAGAAATCAGGGGATAATCCGCGTATTCTTTATCATTTCCTGCTTTATCGCAGCTTTTCTTTGCTTTATGACTTCTCATAGACGGAAAGGGGCTCTTATGGTAAACTATAAACTTGACATCTATAAGGGCAGGGCATACAATTTTTTATAAGGATAAAAATGGGAAAGTGTTGCTATCCTGAATAGAATTTTACATAAGAAGATTACTGGACCAATGACAGGTCCAAAGGAAAGGACAGGGAATCATGAGTAAACCTCTCGTAGCCATTGTAGGCAGACCGAATGTAGGAAAATCGACACTCATTAATGGTCTGGCGCAGCGGCGCGTTTCCATTGTAGAGGACATCCCCGGCGTAACAAGAGACAGAATTTATTGCGATGTAAAGTGGCTCGACAGAGAGTTCACATTGATCGATACGGGCGGAATTGAATTCAAGGACGAAAGGGACCAGATCTCCAGCGGCATCCGCCAGCAGGCAGAACTGGCCATAGATGAAGCCGACGTTATTCTTTTCGTTGTGGATGCAAGGACAGGAATGACAGCAGACGATGAAACAATCGCAGGACTTCTCAGAAGGACAGGCAAACCGGTTGTTCTCTGCGTCAACAAAGTAGACAGTGAAAACCAGGAAATGGATGTCTATGAATTTTATTCGCTCGGACTCGGGGATCCGGTCGGAATTTCTGCCGTCAACCGTCTGGGCTTCGGCGAACTTCTCGACCGCATCACGGAAGGCTTCCCGGCAAGAACGGAAGAGTCTTCCGAAGACATTATCCGTACTGCCATCGTAGGCCGTCCGAATGTCGGGAAATCCACGCTGATCAATTCGCTTCTCGGATACCAGAGATCCCTTGTAGCTGACGAAATGGGAACAACGCGCGACGCAGTCGATTCCGTATGGAAGTTCAAGGGCAAGACATTCGTGCTGGTCGATACAGCCGGCATGAGAAAGAAGAGCAAGATTGATGAGCCTGTTGAAAAATACAGCGTCATCCGCTCAATCCGCGCTATCGACAACTGCGACGTAGCCATCTTCATTCTGGATGCCGAGGATATGCTGACAGAGCAGGATAAGAAGATCATAGGCTACATCCATGAAGCAGGGAAGGGCCTGATCCTTTTCGTCAATAAATGGGATACCATTGAAAAAGGAAATACAACAAACGTTGAGTTTGAAAAGGAAATCAGAAAAGGACTTCCTTTTGCATCCTATGCGCCGGTTCTTTTCGGATCGGCTCTTACCAAGCAGAGAATCCATCGTCTTGGCGACATGATCTATGCAGTGGCAGAACAGGCAAGCCTTCGTGTTCCGACCGCTGTTCTCAATGACCTTCTCGAAGATGCCAAGATGGTCAATCCGCCGCCGGCACATTCCGGCCGCGTAGCAAAGATTTACTACATGACGCAGGTAGGGATTCGTCCGCCAACGTTTGTCATGTTTGTGAATGACGCCAACCTGATCCACTTCTCCTATGTCCGTTTCATGGAAAACAGGCTGAGAGAAGCGTTCAGCTTTGAAGGGACGCCTATCCGCATTGTTATCAGAAGCAAGAAGGATGGTGGAGACGACTGATGGAATCATTCCGATGGATTGTGCTCTCCTATTTTATCGGCGCAATCCCAAGCGGGTATATCATTGGCAAAGTATTTTACCATGTCGATCTTAAGAAGACGGGAAGCGGCAATATCGGTGCAACGAATGCATATCGCGAGCTTGGCGTTGTTGCCGGCTTTTCCGTATTTATCTGTGACTTTTTGAAAGGATTCATCGCCGTTCATCTGGGGATGCCTGATCCGCTCATCGTTCTGGCATGCGCTATCGCAGCCATCGTAGGGAATGACTGGTCCATTTTCCTGCACTTCAAGAGCGGGAAGGGCGTTGCCTGCGGCGTTGGCGCCTTTGCTTATATTTCAGCTCCGGCTGTCCTTTGTGCCTTTGCCGTGTGGCTTCTTGTCTTCAAGGCAAAGCACATCGTGTCTTTAAGTTCCATCATAGCTGCCCCTGTCGTAGCTCTTGTCCTTCTCATTGAAGGCGCTTCTGCCGAATATGTCATATTCGCAGCTCTGGCAGCCGTGATTGTTATCGGGAAGCACAAAGATAACATCAAAAGGCTCCTGAAAGGGGAAGAAAAGCCGATTATCAGAGAAAAGAGGTAAGTCTTGTGAAAATAGCCATGATAGGTGCTGGCGGCTGGGGTACAGCTATGATGATTTCCCTTGCCGGCCGTCATAAAGACCTTGTCTTGTACTGCAGGAAGCCGGAAACGGCAGAAAAGCTCAATCGCGAGAGGGAAAATAAGGAATACCTGCCCGGAGTTCATCTTCCGGAGGTTATCCGTATTACCAGTGATCTGAAGGAAGCAGTGGAAGGCGCGGGCTGCGTCGTCATCTGCACGCCGTCAAAGGCTGTGGCTGATACGGCAGGCAAAATTGCCAAATGGCTTGAAAAAGATGCAGTCGTCGTTTCTGCATCCAAGGGCCTTGCCGATGATGAAGGCCACCGCCTTTCCGAGGTCATTGCCCAAAAGGTGGCAGGGATTACGGACAGGATTGTTGCTTTGTCCGGACCGAACCACGCCGAAGAAGTCGGCGCCGGCCTTCCATGCGCAACCGTTGCTGCCTCTGAAGTGCCTGAGGCAGTCCAGATCGTCCAGGATCTTTTCATGAGCCCTGTATTCAGGGTGTACAGAAGTGATGATATCCGCGGCGTCGAATACGGCGGAGCTTTGAAGAATATCATGGCTCTTGCCTGCGGCGTGCTTGACGGAATCAAACTGGGCGACAACAGCCGCGCTGCCCTGATGACACGCGGACTTGTTGAAATGACAAGATTCGGTGTCAGATTCGGTGCCAAGATGAATACATTCTTCGGCCTTTCCGGCATGGGAGACCTTGTCGTTACCTGCACGAGCTCGCACAGCCGCAACCATACGGCCGGCGTCATGATGGGCGAGGGAAAGACAGCGAAGGAAATCGTTGAAGGAACGAATATGGTCGTTGAAGGAATGCGTACAGCGCTCCTTGTCCATGAAATTGCCAAAAGAGAACATATTGACATGCCGATCACAGAAGAAGTATGCTGCCTGATCAATGGGGAGCATACAGCAAGAAAGGCATTGGAAGTACTGATGGCAAGAGCCAAGAAAGCAGAGTCTGAAACGTATCCGACGGAATCTCTTTAATCCATACGAATTCATCAGTCTGCCTTGATGTTACCCTTACCGGATGCCGGTAGGGGTAATGCTGTTTTAAAGGATTCCTGTGTTTTCGGCATCTGGCGGAAGAAATTACGCGGAGAAATATAAATTCTTTATGCATGAATGGAATATCTTTCTGAAGAAAGCATAAAAAATTTTATTTCAATATAGTCCGTTTATGCTATAATCTAGCTAAGTGCGGATTGACGGGCTGCCCGTTTGATCCAGATCACTATAAGGAAAATTAAGAATGAGAATTGTAGGCGGCAAAGCAAAAGGTACGATTTTACTGTCCCCGGCAGGTAAGAATACAACAAGGCCCACTCTTGGAAGAGTGAGGGAGAGCATTTTCAATGTTCTTGCTAATGTGGGACTGGAAGAAGCGAAGGTTCTGGATATTTTCGCCGGAACCGGAGCCATGGGGCTTGAAGCCTTGAGCCGCGGAGCGGCAGAAGCTGTCTTCATA
>ERZ773252.3980-NODE-3980-length-10725-cov-2.907029_pt1 | contig 10725 bp, 8 predicted proteins | sample MGYA00580517_ERZ773252 | MGnify/ENA primary metagenome ERZ773252 (study PRJEB29015, sample SAMEA2737766) | human gut metagenome | biome: human gut; feature: human-associated habitat; material: faeces | place: China | collected 2012 ... | reverse complement strand
TAGCTGTAAAATTTATAGCAAGGGGGAATAGTATGGCTTATGGAGAATTTGCTAAAATTTATGATGATTTAATCAATGAAGATATTAATTATGACAATATGATTAGCAGAATAATTGAAATATGCAATGAACATAATATTGAATACAAAGATTATCTTGATGTTGCTTGTGGTACTGGAAATGTTACTGTAAGACTAGCAAAGTATTTTAAAGATGTATATGCCGTAGATTTATCTGAAGATATGCTGAGAGAAGCTTTTAATAAATTTAAGGAAAATAGAATTAAAGGTAGGATAATTTGTCAAGATATGACTGAAATGCAGCTAAATAGGAAGTTCGATTTAATTACATCAGTTTTAGATTCTACAAATTATATTACTGATGAAGATGATTTGAAAAAATATTTCAGCTCTGTTAAAGAGCATTTAAAAGATGACGGGATTTTTATTTTTGATGTTAATTCATATTATAAGTTATCAGAAATATTAGGTACCAAGATTTATACATATAGTGAAGATGAACTCACTATACTAAAAATACGGGATGTAATGACCGCAGATAATCAAATGCAGGTAGAACCGGCACAGATTCAAATACATGTCAGTGAAGTAGAGCGTAATGACATTAAAATTTATCGCATTGATGATAGTCGTAGCACAAATAGAGAAAAATTAACAACCGTTTGTGAAAAATTAACACGTTCCTATATGGCTTTATCCAGTTCTCTATCTGAACAGGAACGTCTGCTGGCAGAACAGAATGGTCAAAAAGATTTTACCGAAATAGAAGAACGTGAGCAGGAGCGGGTTATTAATTTCAAAGCACTCATCCGCAGCTTTTCAACTTTATAATTATCTATTGTAGAAGTCCTTCGGGGCTTCTTTTTTTATTTTCTTTTTTCTCTGTCACACTACCTGTAGAACAATTTTTGAGATGAAAGGAGTGAAAAAATTTCAATCAGTTCTAAGTTATTAACAGGAGGTTCCATAAATGAAAAAGGAATGGAAATCAAACAATTACAACAATGTGCGGCAGATTGTAGAAGCACACACGCATATGTCTGCCGAAGAATTCTTATATCCGCAAAAAGATCCCTATTTGCATGGATTAAAAGAAGCTGTACAGTTTGTCAAATTAAAACTACGTCACAAAGTACCTGTTCATATCGTTGGTGATTATGATGTGGATGGTGAAATGTCAACAGCAATTTTAGAGCTTGCTTTGGAAACTTTCGGCGGATATCCAGTCCACGTAAGACTTCCAAGACGATTTTCCGAAGGATATGGGTTATCAATGAAGATCATTGATGAAATATCAGATGGATTAATAATTACCGTGGATAATGGTATTGCGGCCTTAGAACAGGTTAAAGCAGCGAAAGCCAAAGGACTTTCCGTAGTAGTCATCGATCATCATCTTCCGGTCCGTAATCCAGATACTGAGGAAATCATTCTTCCGGAAGCAGATTACGTGATCGATCCAAAGGCAATTGAAGGAAGTATGTTCTCTGAATATTGCGGAGCAGGACTGGCTTATCGTTTTGCAAAAGCACTTCTTACGGAAGAACATCCCATCATGAATAATTTACTGGTATTTGCAAGTATTGCGACAGTAACAGATATGGTTCCACTGATTGGTGACAACCGTACCATTGTAAAAGAAGGGTTAAAGCATATTAATCAGAGAGATGTTACCTTCGGTCTGCAAATTTTGCTGGACCGGTTAAAACTTAATCATGTTACAGAAGAAGATTATGGTTTCTTAATCGGACCTGTTATGAATGCTTCTGGACGTATGTTGGATGACGGTCCTATCGATGTAGTAAACATGGTTACATCACTTGCTGATCCCGCTAATCCGGAATTTATTCGCAAAACCATGTACCTGCAGGATCTTGCAGACGAATTGGTAGAACGTAATGAAAAAAGGAAGGAAGCAGTAGAAAAGGATCTCATTGAGGCAGAAAATATCATAAGGAAAAAAACACTTATGAATAACAATCCACTGATTGTATATTCCCCGAATTTCTGGGAAGGTACGATTGGAATTCTTGCTGGAAAGCTGGCTGAAAAATATCAGGTTCCATGTCTGGTATTTACGAAGTCTTCTGCAAAAGGAATCGCAAAAGGATCTGGACGTACTTATGGCAATATCCATCTGAAATATTTATTGGATAAAGCGAGTGATCTTTTAGTAGGTTATGGCGGACATGCAGCTGCCGCTGGTATGAGTATTAAAATCACAAATATCAGCATTTTGCAGCACCGACTCAAATCACATCTCAAAACCGAAGCAGGGAATACAGAATCAACTTCTTTTTATGATATGGAAATCTGTGAAAATGACATGCCATCTTTGATACAGGAAATTGAAACATATGCTCCTTATGGAGTTGGAAATCCAAAACCGGTATTCCGAATGGACAATTTTGCGTGCTCCCCGGTTGCCGGTAAATTTTACAAGGATTTAGGGGAAAACCAGATTTGTACAAAATTTACCGGAAGGAACTTAACAGCAATTGGATTTCATCTTGCTGACGATTATAAAAAAGCAGGAGAGCCAAAAATTATGAACATCATTGGCACACTTTCAAGGAAAAAATTTCAGTATGCAACAACAATTCAAATGGAAATTCTTGATTTTGAAAATGCAGAAGATCATTCAAAATCAGAATTTTATATGGATTTAGAAAAAACATTGTCATTTATTTAGGAGGACCAGTCTATGTCAGAAAACACAAACACATTCATCACAGGAGAAGTATACCCGTATCAGATTACAGACCGGACATTATCTTTTATTCCAAAGCTTTCGCCGGCCGCAGATGATCACTTCAAAGAATTAGTGACCGGAAAGATCAAGATTTCTCTGTATGATTTTTCAAATGGTAAAGGAGACAATGGAATATATACCTATTTTAATCTTGATTTGAAACAGTTCCGGTACATTTATGAAAGAGCAAAACTTTCACATCTGCCGGCTCCGTATGAGTCTTCTAAGATTCATTGTCAGTCAGTGGAAGCCGATGGACCGTTTAAAGGATATTGCAAGTCATTTCGGTTTTATCTTGCACGCAATGCTACATACATTGATAAAAAAACCGGAGAAACACGTACAATGAGAGCACCATGGTATCTGAAAATCACCAATGGGTATGCAATACCAGGAAAAGATGGAAAGGGTGAACAACGGAATTCCTTTAAGCAGACGTCTTCGGCATACATTAATTTGTCTGATGAAGACTTTCTTGACCGTATGGAGTCTATCCATATCTATATTGAGGAATACACCCATATCGTTGCACAGAATAGTCTGGCAGCCAATCTGAAAAAGCTGGATGATATATACAAAAGAGGAGAATACGATCCGAATTTACCGAGTGAAGCACATTCTTCAACTCAGCAGCAAACAACGCCAGCAGATCCTAACATTCCGCAGCAGGCTGCTACAACTAATTCACAGCCGACACAATCGAATCCTGTTCTTCCGGATATGCCGGAACTTCATACGATGGAGTTAAAGATCACTTCAAATTTCCAGGCAATGGAAAATTCCTATGTGGTAAAATGCGAAATTGGCGGAAGAGTATACCTGTTATACTGTAATAACCCAGTTCCAAAAGAACTGATTGAAGCCCAAAAGTCAGGTGCAACAATTACCGCCAGACTTTATAGTAAAGATAAAACTATGTGGTATTATGACCTGGCTTCATAATTTAAACATTGAATTTTTAGTTCCATACAGACATTGCCCTTTACGGGCGTGTCTGCATTGGAACTCTTTTTTTCTTACATACTATTAATAGCAGGAGGTAATATTAATGAAACGAATAACTTTAACTTTCATGATTCTATTATCCGTATTTTTCACAATATGGGGAGTAAAAATGAAGCATCCAATAAACCGACCGGAAAATGTGAAAGAAGATACGGAAACACCATGGTATGAAACAAAATACCAGGCTCCAAAAGCAGATGACGAATGGACCCTCGATCCGGAAATACCACTGAATTATATCCCTGTACCTGGAGAAGATGAACTTTACATGGTGGTGGATGATTCCGGGAACATTACCAACTATCGTAAAAGAGTGAAACAGGCAGATGGATCCTGGATTTGGCAGGATGTTAATCCAGACATCCCGGATAACTATGAAAAAGTAGATGGACTCGATAATGTATACAAGGTAACAAATAAAGACGGAACCACAGAATATAAACAGTATGTCCGTAACGATGATGATACCTATTGCTTCGTACCAGTAGATGAAAAAGGTAATCCTTTGGATCTAAAAAATGATGCTTCTACGATTAGCAAAAATTATGTTCATGCAGATGGCAATATTTATGCATTATATAATAAAGATAATGTAAAAATGGGATATCGTGAGCGTGTGAAAAATAATGATGGTTCCTATAGTTGGAAGGTCGCAGATCCGCCAAAAACTTCTAAAATCGCGGGAAACGGAAGCGGACTTGTAACTAAAAAGAATCAGAATACATCTTCTGGTTCCTCTAATAATAGCAGCGGCTCCGATGCTAATAAAACACTGGTAGGAGACAGTGGTAACAGTTCTACAAAAAAAACAAATTCGGATGGCACATATACAATTACGGAAAAAACGGTTGATACAAAGACAGAAAATGGATATACCATTACTTACCAGACAACGGTAAACAGTACTTACAGCAAAGGTGGTGTGTTATTATCCACAAAGAAAGATGGCCCTTATGAAGTCAGCAGAGTGGCTGCAACTGGAGAAACAGCAAAAGCAGATCAAAGTAAGATTGCTTCTACGCTGGATGGTGAACTTTCCAGAGTCAGTGCAAAGGTTGCTTTTGATACCAATAAGGCCAATGAGGTTCTTGCAAAATTAAATGCAGAACGAAAAAATCAGGGACTTAATACATTGTCCATGTCAGCAAGTTCTGAAGCATATAAGATTGCTTGTATCCGTGCTGCAGATATGGCTATTTATGATCATAGTTCTTCTTCACCAATGTACGGAGATTTGAATGCACTGGTAAGCCGATATCATTGCACAACTTCTCACGCTTCAGAAAACATCTGGAAAGCAAGCACAAAAACAGCGGCCCAGATACATACACGTTTCCAGGCAAATACCGGAAGCCGAAAGGTACGAATGTCTTCTGGATATACAGAGGTTGGAATTGCTATTGTAGAAAAGAACAATCAGACTTATGTCGCAGAAATTTATTTGAAATAAAAAGAAGAGGCTGCAGATTATGCAGCCCCTTTTTATAAAGAAATTGAATATGGATATTAAAAGTTGATCACAAATGTTCCATCATATTCTGTATCCGGAATCTGATCCATTTTTTTCTTATCGTCTTCTTCATCAAGATTCTCGAAAAGGTCCATAATATTATCATTCGGAATGAGAGAGAGGGTTAATGCTTTATTTGCGCTGTCTTTCTTTTTGTGAGATTTGGATTTCCCGAATAAGTGCATTAAATCCTCATCATCTGCCAGTAAACGCAGACTTCTTGCAATGCTTTTGGACGTTTCATTTACAGACAGTCCTGCAAGTTTTGCTACCTGGTTCGTACTTTTTGGTGTACCATCCTCAAATCCAAATGCAATGAAAACAAGTTTTAAGTCTTTTTCAGACAATTTACGGAAAGATTTCTTTAATGTTTCCTGAATCTCTTCTTCCAAAACCTGATCTTCCGGTGTCTTCATATATTCTCTTACCATCGCATCCAGATCTGCATCCGTTTCATAACGTACTTCATCTGCTGCCGTGATCTGTCTTAACGCTGTTTCTACCTTGTTCACAGAAAGATTTGTCTTTAAAGCAATATCTGCTACTGACGGATTATGTCCTTCCATTTCAAAATCCTTTTTTGCCTTACGTACACGGTTCATAATGCCAGAATAATATGAGGAACATTTATTTGTACGCATATTTGTATAAGAACACATCGCATGAATCAATGGATATGTCAGGAAATTGGTAATTGTTGCTTTTTCAGGATCATATTTATCAATATTCTCCAAAAATGCCACAACACATTCCTGATAAAGGTCTTCATAACATTCTTGCTTAAAGGCTGGGAAATATTTTGTGATTGCAAATCCTAAAAATCCCTGTACTTCTTCTAAAAGTTCCTGTACGACCTCAGCTTTATCTGCACCTGTAGAAGAGTGATACCGGTTCATTAAATTGATCATTTTTTCTTTCTGCGCATTTTTTTCAGTATTTTTTTCCGGAGTATTTTCCAACTCTTTTTCAATCTCTTTTCCAATTATTTCTTCTTCATTCATCATTTCATCCTGCATCATTCTGTTTTCCTCTTTCATCTAATTACCTCACTTTTTATTTTCTTCTGAATCGTGAAATGTTTATAGGTATTCGAGCTTTTTAATGTGTTGAACTGGGTATCTATTTCGCATCAGTTTTCCGAATCTATATGATTACAATGTTTATTTGCTGTTCAAGAGAGTCGTAATATGATAAAAAATATTATTTTATAAGCCCCTTTCAATGCGTTAATTTATTACGACCGGCTCCTGATAAACAACGAAACAATCTAATCCGATTAAATTTTTCGATTCTTTTATCTGTTAAATTTCATTTGCTGTTTACATTTCATAATAAGAAAAACTCTTATTTGATTCTGTATATATTATATCATTTAGTGGTACATTTATCGAATTTGTGGACAAAATAAATGTAGTCTCAAAATCGCAAAAAAGCTTTATTTTATTGGCTTTTTCCACTTTTTTCTTTTTCAAAAATATCCAGTTTTAAAAAAAATTTTTTTTGATTCAATCTTCTGTCACTCTAATATCAGAGGATAAAAGAAAGGAGAATCATATTATGGTCATACAAGGCTATCTAATTTCTGAGAATACAGATCTCTTAGAAATTGAATCACAGATTCAAAAAGTACAGAAAAAGATTTTAAACATTCGTCAAAAAGAATACCAGCATCTGCTTGGTAAGGAAATCGCTTTTTGCTGCGACTGTATTGCACTCAATATCTTGCAGCGTCCAACACAAGGCAGTATTGCAGACTGCGCAGTAGATAATTTAAACAGGAGAATTCAGGTAGCACAATTATCTAACCTTCCTAGTCCTTATAATCTTTCCATATTTCTTCATGTATTACAGCTCGATGGGAAGGCTTACCTGCGGGTCGACTGCAATAATCCTATTTTCCAGAAAGCTTTTCGGTCATTAGAAGATGTCTCTGTATCAGCTGTAGAATGTCAGGATCCTAAAAATTCGAAAAACATTCTATGGCAGAAATTATGCAAGCGTTATGAAGAAATGCTGCCATTATCTAAAAATCTGACTACAGAACTTTATCCGGATTGGGAACATATGACCTATCCAGATGTAAATTCTCGTTGCGAGGATTTTGCAAGGCAGAATATAGCAAATAGTTATCTAACCCATCTTAATGCTGGGCAACAGATGATTCCTCCTCATTTATTAATGCCATATGTTGAGGAATCAATAAATTATCTTCAAAGCGAATATGGGAAAAACGAATACAGAGAAAAAGTACAGTTTTTAAAAAAAGTATTCATTGACTTGAATGAGGACGATTCGATTGTCCGCAACATACAGCCACAATTCAAAACAGAGGAGGAGCCAGTTATAAATGAAAACACTGAAACTGATCTGGAAAAATAAAGATCTCCGCAACAAGTTACTTATTGTAATCGCAATTTTATTTGGAATCCGAATTTTATCCGGGATTCCAACACCAGGAGTAAACCGTAACTATTTTAAATTATTACTTGCACAGAATTCTACATTAAATTTCTTTAATGCAATCAGTGGTAACGGATTATCAAACCTGTCCATTATGGCATTAAGTATTACACCATACATTACAGCGTCCATTATCATTCAGCTACTCGGAGTAATATTCCCGCAGGTCAAGGAATTGCAGCAATGTAAAACAAAAGCGGATAAACGGAAGTACGAATGGATTCTGGTATTTTCAGGAGCTGGGCTTGCCTGCTTGGAATCCTTGACCATGGCAATTGGTTTTGGTAGAAAAGGACTTCTGACAAAATATAAGTGGTATTACGTATTGATGATTACAGTTATCTGGACAATTATGGCAACACTTACATCAATTATTGGAAAAATAATATCTGTAAAATTAGTTGGAAACGGTATTTCATTAATTCTTGTATCCAACATACTGTCCAGTTATCCATCAGACAGTGCAAATATCTATGAAGTATTAATGAAAGGAAAGAAAACATATATTGCCGGACTTCATTTGTTCTTTCTTTTAATCTTCTACTTAATCGGTAACATTTATAATGGTCTAGTCAGAAGAAGAATGCGAGTAAAATCTTCTTGGTATGAAATAAATACCAGTTACATATCCTGGAAAATTACAGGGGAAGAGTACATTTAAGGGCGTATCTACAAATACAATTCCTATTAAACTCTGTCCAGGAGGAGTCGTACCTATTATTTTTGCATCATCTTTAATTTCATTTCCAATCTTAATAGCACAGATTGCTGGTGCAAAGCAGAATGCTGTATTAAAGCTTCTAAATTCCGGCTATTGGTTTAACACAAGCAAACCTTGGTATACATTTGGTGCTTTGATTTATCTGGTACTCATATTTGCTTTTTCATATTTTTATACGGAAATTACAATGAATCCGGAAGAAATTGCAAATAATATCAAAAAAAGCGGTGGAAATATTGCCGGAATTCGTGCCGGATCCTCAACAGCAGAATATTTAAGAAAACAAATGAAATATTTGATTGCAATCGGTTCATTTTGCTTATGCATTATAGCGATCATTCCATTCATTGTAAGTGGGTTGACCGGCTTATCGCGATTATCCTTTTTTGGTACTTCCATTATCATTACTGTCAGTGTTATCTTGGAAACCAAAAAACTTATCTTATCCAAAACACAGGAAAACTATTATATGAATCGAGTAAAGAAAGGAGGACTTTTCCGTGGTTAAAATCATGAAAAACATCCGTGCAGAATTTCATAGATTGACAATGCCTAGCAAAATGCAGGTCCTGAAAGATACTGTCTTTGTAATTGCTGCAGCTTTAATATCCTCAGCACTAATTGGTGCGATTGATTTTGGAATGGCCTCACTCATTCGCATTATCATCTGATACCAATTAACGATCAAAAAATAAGAAAGGCTTGGTTATAAAAAGCCGGCCTTTTTTATTTTTTTCTGAGACTTACATTCTAATTATAGAACGAAATTACAGACGAAAAGGAGGAAAAAATAAAATGTCTGAGTCGTAACATATAAAAAGCAAAGGAGAAACATATATGAATTCATACTTAAGTCAACAGTTTTTGGATGAAGATTACAAGTCATTCTGTCCAAGGGAAAATGGATCTCATCTCTTCTTCAAAGAAGTAGGAAAACATACAGTGTATAAAGTAGTTCATCCGGAACATATCGAAATTTATTCCATTGTAAGACCAAGAAATAAAGAAAAAGGAAAAGAAGAGGACTTCTTCGAAATTATAAAATTGATTCCTGATTATATGGACATGAGATTTTTCATGCCAAATAATATGGACCAATTTTATTTTAAATCAGAAATGAAAACCAAGGGAATTGTTTCTTGTGAGAAATTCCGTAAAGCGCAGATAACAGATAAGCAAATAAACGAAATCGAAGACGTTGGGTTCTTCATGCAGCTGATTGATCCGAAGAAACATTCTGCATTCATTTTAATTCCAAGCAAGAACTTTTTTACACCGTTTTGCAGAAAGCTTGGAATAGGAAAGGTTAATTACGGAATCGATCCTATCCGGGATATCTATCTAGCATCAAGACTTAAAGATGCAAATCCTTTTGTTATTGTATATCGGACCAATGATCCGGCTACATACGGAAAAGCATTTACTTGTTTTTCTGAGAAAACAGTCAAAATTGAACAGAGCTGCATTTTTGATTATAAAGATGCACTTGCAAAAATTGAACCAAATATCATTCGCAGTTGGCAATACACGCATACAAGAACGGATATTGATTTTTCATATCCGGCACGGAGTATAAACTTAAAGCAAAAATGCAAAATCACCCTGGGAACGCGTTTATCATTTTCTGATATTGGAGAATGTGCGTTCCGTTTGCAGAACTGCATTTTTACAAACGGGGGAACAATTCTTCTTCCGCAAGAAGCATCAAGAAAGAAGAGTAATAAATTAAGTCCGGAAGGGATAGTTAAGGACTATAACAGCCAATGCTACATGAAATTTGATAAGATCATGGAGCAATTAAAATCCTATGAAACTATACCGGTTACAGATATGCAGCAGTCCGTCTGGAATATATTAGAAAAATTAAAGTTTTCTTCTGCATTCGGCTTCTCAAATACACGGGATCTGCAAAAAAATTACCTTTCTACATTTGAAAAAGAAGGCGATGCATTAGATGTCGTAATTAAAATTCTTAAGATACCTGGTGTTCTGCAAAGAAATTATCCAGGTACTACACATGATCGTGTAAATGAATGTATTGGTAAGATATTCAATTTGAAGATGGAGAAACTGATTGTATGAAAAAGATGGAAATCATATCTTCCGTATATGGAACTATCATATACGGAAAAGTGATTGGACTGAAACCTGGAACCGGAAATGCAGCATCACGCTTGACAATTGTAACATTAAATGAGATCAATGAGAATGGGCAGATAGTTGGTGGACATTATATCAAAGTTCTTTTTTGGAACTC
>ERZ773252.3977-NODE-3977-length-10730-cov-3.137611_pt1 | contig 10730 bp, 9 predicted proteins | sample MGYA00580517_ERZ773252 | MGnify/ENA primary metagenome ERZ773252 (study PRJEB29015, sample SAMEA2737766) | human gut metagenome | biome: human gut; feature: human-associated habitat; material: faeces | place: China | collected 2012 ... | reverse complement strand
GTTGGTAAAAAATCCTGCGTAGAGCAGCCATCCTACCGCTTAAGCGCACCGGGACTTGGAAAAGAGGTAGGCGCAAGCCTGGGCCTGAACCAGTCCTTCTATCAGGGCCTGTTCATGTCCCCGACCACTGTGGCAGGGGCGTTAAAGGGCGCGATCTTTGCAGCCAATGTGTATGAAAAACTGGGTTTTGCCGTTGTTCCGAACAGCACCGAGTCCCGTCACGACATCATCCAGGCCGTGACGTTGGGAACTCCGGAAGGCATGGTAGCATTCTGCAGGGGCATCCAGGCAGCAGCGCCGGTGGACAGCTTTGTATCCCCGGAACCGTGGGATATGCCGGGTTACGACGCACCGGTCATCATGGCAGCAGGTGCCTTTGTACAGGGCTCCTCCATTGAGCTGAGTGCCGATGGCCCGATCAAGCCGCCGTATGCGGTTTATTTCCAGGGCGGCCTGACCTGGTATCACGCAAAGCTGGGCATCTTAATGTCCCTGCAGAAGATGGTAGAAGCAGGCATTGTGACGCTGTAATTTTTTGTGGTAGAAAATATTAACCATTTCTAAAGTTTTCCATTTTTTGTATACACGATATTTGATTTGTGGTAAACTAAAAATTGTTCCCTTCCGCTTCGTACTTGGAGAGAGAATGGAGGGTGAACGATGAAACACACGACAATGAAAGAGCTGCCCCATGATGAGCGGCCATATGAACGCTGCGTAAAATCCGGGCCGGAGCATTTGAGTGACGCACAGCTTCTGGCTGTGATCCTCCGGACCGGAAGCACGCAGGAGAGCGTACTGGAGCTGGCTGCCCGGATTCTGGAGCTTGGAGGTCCCGGAGAAGGAATTCTGGGACTTTTGCATTTGTCCCTGCCGGAGCTGATGAGCGTCAAGGGCATTGGGCAGGTGAAAGCCATCCAGCTCCAGTGTATTGGAGAACTGTCCAGACGCATCTGGAAACGCAAAGCCATAAAGAGTCCGGTTCGTTTCAACGATCCGGCCCAGGTGGCGGAATACTATCAGGAAGACCTGCGTCATAAGGAACAGGAAGAGTTTCACATGATGCTTTTTAATACGAAACAAAACATGATTGGAGACGTAGCGCTGTCTAAGGGGACGGTGAATGCGTCTCTTGCCACACCGAGGGAAATCTTTATCCAGGCATTGAAATTTCAGGCGGTAAGCCTGATCCTGGTGCACAATCACCCCAGCGGCGATCCGGAACCCAGCAGGGAAGATGTCCTTCTTACCCGGCGGGTGGAGGAGGCCGGACGGGTGATCGGCATTCCGGTGTTAGATCATATCATCATAGGTGATGGCACTTATGTCAGCATGAAAGAACGGGGATTATAACAGATGGAATCAAAACGCAGCAAATACATTCTGATCGGACTGTCGGTTTTCTGCATTCTGCTGATCGGCATTACATCGTTTAAGGATGGATTCTTAAATCCGCTGAGAAGCGGCGTGGGCTATGTCTTAAGCCCGATCCAGTCGGGAGTGAACCGGGTGGGTACCTCACTTTACAACGGAATCAGCAACTACAGCACGTTGCGCAGCGCCATGGCGGAAAAGCAGGCTCTGCAGGAACGCATCGACGCGCTGGTGGAGGAGAACAGCCGCCTGCAGTCGGAACAGTTTGAACTGCAGCGTCTGCGGGAGCTTTATGATCTGGATCAGGACTATATGCAGTATCAGAAGATTGGAGCCAGGGTCATTGCGAAGGACTCTGGTGACTGGTTTCAGGTATTCCGGATCAACAAAGGTTCTGCGGACGGTGTTCAGGTAGATGCCAACGTCATGGCCGGAGGCGGCCTGGTGGGCATTGTTACGGATGTGGGAGCTCATTATGCCACAGTCCGCTCCATCATTGATGATGTGAGCCGTGTCAGCGGCATGGCCCAGCAGTCCGGAGATACCTGCATTGTATCCGGTGACCTGACTTTGTTCGGAGAGGGGAGGCTGCGTTTGAGCAACATTGCGGAGAACGGCGATCTGAAAGACGGAGACCGCATTGTGACCTCCAACATCAGTTCTAAATTTCTTCCAGGAATCCTGATCGGCTACGCGGCCGATATCACCACAGACCAGAGCCGTCTGACCAAGTCCGGTTACCTGATTCCGGCAGCACACTTTGACAGCCTGCAGGAGGTGCTGGTCATCACGACCCTGAAAGAGGAAGAGGCACCGCAAGAGAGTACAGAAAATACAGAGGGGGCACAGACAGGCGCATGAAACGGTTCTTATTGAATGTGGTACTGATGATCCTGGCTTTTACGGTCCAGAACTGTGTGTTTCCGCTGGTTCCGTTTCTCACGGCAACTCCGAACTTGCTTCTGATCCTGACCTTTTCCTTTGGATTTATTTACGGAAAGGAAGCGGGACTGTTATACGGTCTGTTTGCCGGAATTTTACTGGATCTGTTTTACAGCGGCCCCTTCGGTTTTTATACACTGCTGTTCATCAACATCGGCTATTTCAACGGCATCTGCACCCAGTATTACTATGAGGACTATATCAATCTGCCGCTGGTCATGAGTCTGGTCAATGAACTGATCTACAACCTGTATATTTACGTGTTCCGTTTTCTGATCCGCAACCGGCTGGATTTTCTATATTACGCAAAGGAAATCATCATTCCGGAGCTGATCTTCACAGTTGTAACAACGCTGCTTATTTATCGCTTTTTCCTGTCTGCAAACCGGAGACTGGATGAGCTGGACAATCGGCGGGAACGGGAATATTAAATACCGAAACATGAGACACAAATAGGAGTGACATAAGCGTGCTGAAAGATTTCTTCCATAAATTATATGATTTTTTAAAACGGGTCTTAAGCTCCCGTATCTTTGCGCTGGCGCTGGTATTTACCGGCATGTTTTTGATTCTGGCGGTCAAGCTGTTCGATCTGCAGATTGTAAACGGAGAATCCTATCTGGAAGATTATGTCCAGATGATCGAAAAAACAGTGACAACGCCGGGCACCCGCGGCAATATCTATGACCGCAACGGGAATCTTCTGGCCTACAATGAGCTGGCTTACGCAGTGACGGTACAGGATACGGGCGATTATCCAAAAAGTGCCGGCATGAATTCCATGATCCTGAAACTGATCCGGATTTTGAACAAACATGGTTATCAGGCGCAGGGTAAGCTGGAAATTGCGATCAATGACGATGGGGAAATCGTCTATACCTCATCATCGGAGGCTGCAAGAAAACGGTTCCTGCGGGATTTTTATGGACGCAAATCCGTAGATGAGCTGGATGATGACAAGGGAAAATACCCGACAGCAGTGACAGCAAGAGAACTGATCGAAAAGAAAAAAACAGCATACGGGATTGACAAGATGAAAGATGATAAGGGCAATCCCCTGATTCTTTCTGACGCGGAACTGGTGCAGCTTGTCAATATCCGGTATACGATGTCACTTGTCGCATATAAAAAATATGAGGCGATTACCATCTGTGACCGGGTGGATGATGAGACCGTAGCAGATCTGATGGAACATACTGCGGAGCTGAAGGGTGTGGAGGTGGCAGAGACGACTATCCGCCGCTATAATGACGCAGAGTATTTTGCGCCGATCATCGGCTACACCGGTAAGGTACAGGAGGACCAGCTGGAGGAGCTCAAAAAGACAAATCCGGAGTATGAACTCAGCGATATTGTCGGCCGTACCGGCATTGAGGCATCCATGGAACTGGAACTCCAGGGACACAAGGGTTACAAGAATCTGGTGGTCAACAACGTGGGAAATGTCATGAAGGTGATTTCTGAGACCCAGGCATCCACCGGAAACGACATTTACCTGACCATTGACCGCGATCTTCAGATGGGAATCTATCATCTGATTGAACAGCAGCTGGCCGGTATTGTAGCCAAAGCCCTGGTCAACCAGGATGTAGATACCTCTGCCATCACGGACTCATCTAAGATCAGTATTCCGGTCAAGGATGCGTATTACCAGCTCATCAACAATAATGTGCTTTCCCTGAGCCACATGGCTTCGGAGGATGCCACAGATATTGAACGCCAGATCCAGTCTGTTTATACTTCGTCCAGAGAGCAGATTTTAGACCGGCTGCGTTATGAGCTTATGAGCGACCATCCAACCATGATGAAAGACCTGCCGCAGGATATGATGGCTTACATGGCCTACATCTACAACTGGCTTTCTGACAGTACGGTGGGAATTGTCCAGAAAGACCGCATTGACCAGAACAGTGAAAGCTATCTGGCCTGGAAAAATGATGAGATCAGTCTTCGGGATTACATTTATGCCGGTATTTCGGAAAACTGGATCGATACCACGAAGCTGAATGTCACCAGCAAATATTCCAGTGCGGATGATATTTACCAGGTGCTGGTGGACTATACCCTGGATCAGTTAAAAGATGACGCGAAGTTTACCAAACGCATTTACCGCTATCTGATCAACGACCAGGTCATCACCGGACGCCAGCTTTGCCTGGCCCTGTATGCACAGGGAGTGCTCCCATATGACGCAAACGAGGTACAGCTTTTAACAGCCAATGGTGAGGAATACGCATTCCAGTTTATACGGCGCAAAATTCAGAACATCGAACTGACACCGGCGCAGCTGGCACTGGATCCGTGTACGGGCGGCGTGGTCATTACAGATGTCAATACCGGAGAGGTGCGGGCGCTGGTTACCTACCCAAGCTATGACAACAACCGTCTGTCCGGAAGTGCTGATCCGGCATATATGAAACAGCTTCAGGAAGACTTGTCCCTGCCGCTTTACAACAACGCGACCCAGGCCAAGAAAGCGCCGGGTTCCACATTTAAGCCGATCACCGCCATTGCGGGACTGGAAGAGAAGGTCATCGGCCTTTACGAAACCATTGACTGTACCGGTGAATACAAAGAAGTAGATCCGCCGATCAAGTGCTGGATCTATCCGGGACATCATGGACCGCTGACCGTTGTTGGCGGCATCCAGAACTCCTGCAACTACTTTTTTGCGGAGGTAGCGCACCGCCTGGCAACAAACCGTGACACTCTGGTTTACTCCACGGATATGGGGGTGGACACCATCCGCCGTTATGCTTCCATGTTCGGTTTAAACCGTCCCTCCGGCATTGAAATTCCGGAGACGACACCGGAGCTGACCACAGAAGACCCAGAGCGTTCTGCTATGGGACAGGGTACCAACTCTTATTCCAATGTACAGCTTTCCCGTTACGTGGCGGCCATTGCCAACAGTGGAACCGTCTATGACTTGAGCCTGTTGGACAAGATGACGGACTCGGAAGGAAATCTCATCAAAGATTTCACACCGGAAGTAACGGGACATGTGGACATTGCGGATTCTACCTGGGATGCGGTGCATCAGGGTATGCGTGCCGTGGTGACCGATGGTTCCGTTAACAAGATCTTTAAAGATCTGGAGGTGGAAATTGCCGGTAAGACCGGTACGGCACAGGAGTCCAGAACCCGTGGCAACCATGCGTTCTTTATTTCCTATGGCCCGTATACAAATCCGGAAATCTGCGTTACTGTCAATATCCCTTATGGATATTCCTCCTCTAACGCGGCAATGGTGGCAAAAAATGTCTACCGCTTTTACTACGGATATACCGATCTGGATTCCATCCTGGGTAATGGAGCCCTGGAGGTTTCCAATGTCAGGGTCGGAGACTGATAAAAACTAAGGGGAGCGGGTGAAACCATGAAAAACAGGATTGTGATCAAAAGCAGCAAAGCCGGCATGACGGTGATTCTGGATCCGGAGTGCGCCTTTGAAGAGCTGATAACGGAACTTGCCACAAAATTTAAGGAGTCAGCCCGGTTCTGGGGGAATGCCCAGATGGCGCTGCTTTTACAGGGGCGTACGCTTACGGCCGCCCAGGAAATGCAGATTGTCAACACCATCACGGAAAACTCCGGTATCGAAGTGCTCTGCCTGTTAGATCAGGATTTAGAGCGGGTGGAACGGTGTGAGAAAGCGCTGAACCAGAAGCTGATGGAGCTTTCCGAGCGGACCGGCCAGTTTTACCGGGGAACCTTAAAAAGAGGAGATACCCTGGAGTCAGAAGCCAGCATTGTGATCATCGGTGATGTGGAACATGGCGCCAGGGTAACAGCCAAGGGAAATGTGATCATCTTAGGAGAACTAAAGGGAACCGTTACAGCCGGTGCAGCGGGAAATGACCAGGCAGTGATTCTTGCCTTTTCCATGTCTCCCCTGCAGCTGCGCATCGGAAATCACACCAGCCGGTTTAATGAAAAGAACCACAAACTGGGAAAAGGAACCATGATCGCTTCTGTAGAGAATGGAGAATTAAAAGTTCTTCCTTTAAAGAAACCATTTTTCAGCAGCCTACTGGATTTATAGGTGAATTTTTGGTTGAACTCAAAAAAATACTGGTAAATTTGCGCAATTTAATGTACAATAAATTGGTAAAGTAATATAAACTCAATTTTTCAGGAGGTTCCTATGAGTGAAGTCATTGTGATTACTTCCGGCAAAGGCGGAGTAGGAAAAACCACAACTGTCGCCAATATCGGAACAGGTCTGGCTATGCTGGGCAAAAAAGTTGTTGTGGTTGATACAGATATCGGTCTGCGGAATCTGGATGTTGTTCTGGGCCTGGAGAACAGGATTGTCTATAATCTGGTGGATGTCATTAACGGAAGCTGCCGTCTGCGACAGGCTCTGATCAAGGATAAAAGACATCCGGAATTATGTCTTCTGCCATCTGCGCAGACAAAAGACAAATCCGCTGTGTCTCCGGAACAGATGATAAAACTGACCGACGATCTGAGAGAACAGTTTGATTATATTCTTCTGGACTGTCCGGCAGGAATTGAACAGGGATTTAAAAATGCGATCGCAGGTGCTGATAAAGCCCTGGTAGTTACCACGCCGGAGGTTTCTGCGATACGTGATGCAGATCGGATCATCGGACTCCTGGAAGCCAACGAGATCAGAGATATCAGCCTGATCATCAATCGCCTGCGGCCGGATATGATTGCAAGAGGTGATATGATGTCCGTAGATGATGTAACGGATATCCTTGCTGTTGATCTGATCGGAACAATTCTGGATGATGAACAGATTGTGATTGCCACAAATCAGGGGGAGCCTCTTTCCGGGAAATCTTCTCAGGCAGAAGAAGAATACATGAATATCTGTAAACGCCTTTTAGGTGAAGAGATTCCGTTTGCAGACATTAACAGGAAGCAGGGGTTATTAAGAAAAATAGGTAGTTTTTTCAAAAAGTAGCCTGTATTTATAAGGGGGAATCTGTGTGAAAGCTTTTTTTAAAGAAAAGAAGCGTTCAGCCGGATATGCAAGAGACCGCATGAAGCTTCTGCTGATCTCGGAACGTATCGACTGCTCTCCACAGATGATGAAAATGTTGCGGAATGATATGATACATACCGTAAAAAAATACCTTACTATTGATGAAGAACAGGTAAAAATCCAGATTACGCAGGAACCTGCAGTACTCCATGCGTATATTCCTGTTTTAAACAAAAAGGATAACCGTTTGGTATCTTCACAGTTACTAAAAAGGACAGATAAATTATGTTAAAGCAATATAAATTAAGATTTTACAATTTCAGACTGATCATTTTCCTGCTGGCGATCAGCCTGATAGGAGTTACACTGGTAGGCACAGCAGCATCGGACCTGCGATCAAAGCAGTTTGCCGGAGTAATACTTGGACTTATTGTCATGCTGATCCTTTCTTTGCTGGATTACTCATGGATCATGAACTTTCAGTGGATCATGTATGGATTTAATATTATCATGCTGATCGTTGTGCGTATTGCGGGTGACAGTGCTAACGGTGCCGCCAGATGGATCGGTATCGGATCTTTCCGATTTCAGCCGACAGAATTATCAAAAATTATCCTGATCGTATTCTTTGCAAAATTTTTTATGGATCATGAGGAGACACTGAATACACTTAAAACGCTGGCATTATCCGGCGTATTACTGGCAGTACCTCTGTTCCTGATCCTGGAACAGCCGGACCTGAAAAATACAATTACTGTTGTAATAATTTTCTGTATTATGATCTATGTTGCAGGTTTAAGCTATAAGATCATCGGAGGAGCACTGCTTATTGCTGTTCCATTGACCATTATTTTTTTATCAATTGTTGTCCAGCCGGATCAGAAACTGCTCAAGGATTACCAGAGAAGCCGTATCATGTCTTTTTTGTATCCGGAAAACGAAGAATACTCGGATGATATTGAACAGCAGAATAACTCTAAAACTGCAATTGCTTCAGGGGAACTGGTTGGTAAGAAATTAAGCGGTGATGACAGTACAACTTCTGTAAATCAGGGAAACTTCGTGGCAGAGAATCAGACAGACTTTATTTTTGCTGTTGCAGGTGAAGAGTACGGATTTATTGGATGCGTGATAATTGTATTGCTGCTTTTGGCAATTGCCTTTGAATGTATCCGGATGAGTCTTCGGGCAAAAGATTTGTCAGGAAAGGTTCTTTGCTGTGGAATCGGCGGCCTGATCGCACTACAGAGCTTCATTAATATCTGTGTTGCAACAGGTCTTGCGCCTAATACGGGAACTCCCCTTCCTTTTGTAAGCTATGGACTGACTTCGCTGGTAAGTCTGTATATTGGTATGGGGCTTGTACTCAATGTAGGACTTCAGAGCAGCACATACAATAAAGAAATTATTCAAAAAGAAATTGACAGAAGAGAGGATTACTTATGAGAACAAAAAAGAAATCTTCCGGTAAAATACCGGAAAAGAAATCTGCTGTTCCATACAAATCTGCAGCTCCGCACAGACACAAACCTTCCAGACCGCTTCAGACAGTCAAACTGCCGAAATCGCAGATGCCATCCAGACAAACAGAGGAGCATCAGGCTCTGCTGCGTACAAAATATCATAAAAAGCGTCAGAGATTAAAACATATATTCAGGATTCTGGTTGGTGTATTTGTGATTCTTGCAGCTGCCGGCGGTGTTTTTTACGGATGGAATATATTAAGCGGAAATTATTTTGGTACTCCTGAACAGGCTTTTGATTCTTCTGAAGTTTTCACAAATGCCCTTGCAGCTAAGGAAAATATGAGAACAGAATCTTTTGCCCAGAAATTATGTGTTTCCTCCAAAGGAAATGTTGATTGTATTAAGAATGCCCAGCTGGAAGAAGGACAGAAAGGGTTGCTGTTCAGTCTGAGCAATCATAAAGTACTGTATGCAAACGGCATTTATGATAAGGTGTATCCTGCAAGTATTACCAAGATCATGACAGCAATGCTTGCATTACAAAGTGGAAAACTGAATGACACTGTCACGATCACTCAGGATAATGTTACACTGGAGGATGGATCACAGGTCTGCGGATTTGTGGCCGGCGATCAGGTTACCCTTGATCAGCTTCTCCACTGTCTGCTTGTATATTCCGGCAATGATGCAGCTTCTGCCATTGCGGAATATGTTGGAGGCAGTACAGAGAACTTCGTACAGATGATGAATGATTATGCCGCAAAGCTTGGATGTACAGGAACACATTTTTCCAATCCACATGGACTGCAGGATGAAAATCACTATACAACACCATATGATATTTATCTGATGCTGAATGAAGCATTCACCTACCCTGAATTTACAGAAATTACAGAGTTGCCGTCTTATACAGTAACCTATACAGGCTCAGACGGAACTGAAAAAAGCACCACGCTTACCGCAACAGACCATTATCTTACCGGAGAGGCAACAGCCCCAAAAGATGTTACAATTCTCGGTGGTAAAACCGGAACAACAGAAGTAGCCGGCAATTGTCTTGCAATCCTTACACAGAATGCATACGGAAAAACTTTTGTTTCAATTGTAATGGGAGCTGATACGAAAGAACTTCTGTATCAGGAGATGAATTCACTGCTTCAGAATATCAACAGTTAGTCAATATAAAACGGATACAGTTATCATTAATTGTATCCGTTTTATGTTATAGAAAATTCTCCGCAATGTTTTTATAACACCTATAACATAATAAAGTCTTCCGACAGGGGTCGTACAAGACCATCCACTTTGCTGTTACAAGAATTCCGGTTACATAAAAGAACGAGGTGAAAGATCATGAATAACAATTGTATTACAACATACACAGGCAGACATATAGATCCATTACATCCGGATCCGGATATGATCTGTATCGAAGATATTGCACATGCCTTATCTTTGATCTGCCGCGGAAACGGACAGGTAAAAACTTTTTTTTCAGTAGGTCAGCATTGCATCAACTGTTCCAGAGAAGCCCTTGCGCGGGGATATTCCAGGCGTGTGGCATTTGCCTGCCTTCTGCACGATGCCAGCGAATGTTATTTATCTGATGTGCCAAGACCATTCAAGAAAACCCTCTCAGGATATAAAGAGCAGGAGAAAAATCTGCTGGATCTGATCTATCAGAAATATCTTGGGAGCCCATTAAACGCAAAAGAAGAACAATTATTAAAAGAAATCGATGATGATATGCTCTGGTTTGACCTTACACACCTGCTAAATGAACCCCAGGAAAGGGAAGCACCGGAGATTCATATTACAATAGATTATACGGTACGGGCTTTCGAGGAAACAGAAAAGAAATACCTGGAATTGTATAGCTTTTTTACCCATTGAAAAAAATAAATTTCCGCGAAGAAGAACTTTTGCAGGTATCCAATGATTTTCTTTCAGGATGAACTGATGCAAAACTGGGAACTTGCAAAAGATATGAA
>ERZ773252.3970-NODE-3970-length-10746-cov-2.291273_pt1 | contig 10746 bp, 4 predicted proteins | sample MGYA00580517_ERZ773252 | MGnify/ENA primary metagenome ERZ773252 (study PRJEB29015, sample SAMEA2737766) | human gut metagenome | biome: human gut; feature: human-associated habitat; material: faeces | place: China | collected 2012 ... | reverse complement strand
CTATCATACAGGACAACGAGACACGTAAAGTCTTGATGCTAGGCTTCATGAATAAAGAAGCTTATGATAAAACGGTAGAAACCGGAAAAGTTACATTTTTTAGCCGTACCAAGAATCGTTTGTGGACAAAAGGCGAAGAAAGCGGTAACTTCCTTCATGTTGTATCTATAAAGGCTGATTGCGACAATGATACATTATTGATTCAAGTAGATCCGGTAGGTCCTGTGTGTCATACAGGCACAGATACTTGTTGGGGGGAGAAAAACGAAGAACCAGTCATGTTCCTGAAAGCATTGCAGGACTTCATAGACAAGCGTCACGAAGAGATGCCCGAAGGTTCTTATACGACCAGTCTGTTTGAGTCGGGAATCAATAAGATAGCTCAAAAAGTAGGTGAGGAAGCTGTGGAAACAGTGATCGAAGCAACGAACGGTACTGACGAACGTTTGATCTACGAAGGAGCCGACCTTATTTATCACATGATTGTATTGCTTACTTCAAAAGGCTATCGTCTCGAAGACCTTGCACGTGAATTGCAGGAAAGACACAGCAGTACATGGAAGAAGCATTAAACAATTAAAATTTAATAATTAAAAATTAAAACGGGAGTCAGCATGGATGACGAGGCGTTGATTCAATATAAGAACGTAGAAATCCATCAACAGGAACTCTGTGTATTAAGCGATGTAAATCTGGAGCTGCACAAAGGAGAGTTCGTCTATTTGATCGGAAAAGTAGGCTCGGGAAAAACGAGTTTGCTCAAGACTCTGTATGGCGAACTGGACGTAATTGACGGTGAAGCGGAAGTGTTGGGTTATAACATGCGTTCTATCAAACGTAAGCATATCCCGCAACTGCGTCGGAAATTAGGCATTGTCTTTCAGGATTTTCAGTTGCTCACAGACCGTACTGTATACAATAATCTGGAATTTGTACTTCGTGCCACAGGCTGGAAAAACAAACAGGAAATCCAAGATCGTATTGAAGAAGTGCTTCAGCTGGTGGGAATGTCCAACAAAGGTTATAAACTTCCGAACGAACTTTCCGGTGGCGAACAGCAGCGCATTGTGATTGCACGTGCCGTACTCAATTCTCCGGCTATCATCCTGGCGGATGAACCAACCGGAAATCTGGATGTGGAAACAGGTAAAGCCATCGTTGAATTGTTGCACAATATCTGCGAATCCGGCTCATCGGTAGTGATGACGACGCACAATTTGCAACTGTTGAAAGATTATCCGGGCAGGGTATATCGTTGTGCCGACCATCAGATTGTAGATGTGACTGATGAATATATAGAAACTGTAAAAGTAGCAGGTGGATTTGATGAAGATAATAAAATAGTTATCGACTCTTGTACACTTAATTCAGAGAAAATAAATACAATTGTTGAAAGTGAACAGGATGGAACACTTAAATCAATTCAAGCCCATGCGAATTTTACTGTTAATGGAAAATTGTCTATCAATAAATATCAGTCAGGATATGCAATTGTAAAAGTAATTGTACGTGATAAAGCCGGAAATAGTAAAGCGATAACAACAAAAAGAGAAAAGGTAGATGTAGTTGCGCCAAAAGTAACTGTGAAATATGATAAGGATTCGGAAACTTCTTATATTCAGAGTTCAGAACGAACAATGACAATTACTTATACGGAAAGAAACTTTATTGAATCGGGATTAAGGTTTGATGTTTCAATTAATGGAACAGAACCAGATGTTCTTACGCTTAATGAATTAGAGGATCTTGAATGTGTAAAAGAAGTAAAAAAACCTGTTAATTCAAAAAATGAGCCGGATGACTATACAGACGAAAGAACAAATACTTATGAAATTACGTTTTCAGGTGATGGGGCATATAAAGTGATTCCGTATATAAAAGATGCTGCTGGAAATGAAAATCAAGGTATTGAATATGCGGATATTAATTCAAAAGCAAATGAACTGTTCATTTTGGATAATACAGCACCAACAGTAGATGTGAAGTATTCACCAGAAAAAAGTGTTAGAGAAAACGAATATTTTAATTCAAAAAGGATATGAAGTATCTGGTTCTGATGTTAAAGAATCTGATGTAATTGAACGATTTATTACAGAACGTAATTTTGATACAAGTACATTGAAGTTTGATTTGATATCTGATGGTGAAACAAAAGCAGGGTTAACAAAAGAAGAACTTATAAAGAATGGCTTAGTTATAACAACAAAAGATACAGAGTCAAAATTTAATGAGGAACAGCATACTGATGATAGAAACATAGTTTATGAAATTGAATTTAAAAATGATGGTTTTTATCAGTTAATTCCTTATTTAACAGACCTTGCTGGAAATGAATATGAGGGTTTAGCTGAAAGTGAAATAACAAAATATCAAGAATTCTGCATAGATAAGAATAAGAAAGCACCTAAAGTAACAGTTAAGTATAATGATAATGATAACAAACTGAAATTGCATAATGGTAAGTATTTCAATCAGCAGAGAATTGCAGAAGTAACAATCAAAGAGCGTAATTTTAATGCGGATGATTTAGAGTTTACTTTAACTAGAGATGGAGATAAGCAAACATATAAGGGATTTTCTGCATTAGAGCAGGCAATTGGTAAGTTGAAGGATTGTGATATTACAGAAATTAAAGACAGTGAAGAAAAAACTGCAAAACAAAAGCATACAGATGAAAGAGAACATACATTTTCTATCACATTTGGTAAAGAGAAAGAGGATCATGACTATAAAATTTCTGTAAAGGCAACGGATCTTGCTGGTAATAATAATGATACAGTTAAAGATGAGAATATAGGGGCTGAGACGGTTGCAACAGGAGAAGAGTTTACTGTTGATATGCTGGCACCAACTTTGACAGTTAAATATTATGTATATCAAGATGAAAATGGTAATGAATCAGATGAGAAGAATGAAATTGAAAAAGATGAGATTGATTCTGGAGAGTGTTATAAAAATGCATCTATTCATGCAGAAGTAATAATTGATGAACGTAACTTTTCTGAAGAAAAAAATGGAAAAGATAGTTTTGCAGAGAACCAGATAAAGCTTGACTATTCTGCTAAGACCTATGATGGAACTGAAGTTAAAACAACCGATTTTGGTGATGTAGCTAAAGAGAGAGAAAATTGGAAGCCTAACCAAGAGAATAGGAAAGATAATATTGAAATGCTCAATTTAGAATTTTCTGAAGATGCAAATTATACTTTAAGCATTACATACAAAGATCTTGCGGGTAATTCTATAGATCCTATGAGTTATAAGTCTCAGTTTACTGTGGATAAAACTGCACCAACTGGAAAGATTCAGATAGGCAAAGATGAAAAAGATGTAGGAATTATTGGAAAAGTTTTTGATTTTATATATTCATTTTTCACGAATAATAATAAAACAGAGATTACTATGGTAGGAACAGATACAATGTCACCAATAGTAGAACAGAAATATTATATTGAGAAAAATAGAGATATAAAAAATGGTAATACGGGTTATGAAAGATTAAGCCTAGAAGAACTAATTGGTAAAAAAGAATGGGTTGATACAAAAACAATAGAAGAAAATAAAGAAAATATAGCTACAAGTACATTTAAAATATTAGAAGAAAACTCTAAGGCAATCCCATATCTATATATAAAAGATAAGGCTGGAAATGAAACTTACGTAACATCTGATGGTGCGATTTACGATGATGAAAAAGAAGGAACTCCTGAAATTCAAATTACGACAGATGATCCAATATCTTGGGAAGGCGAAAAGAATGATATAGGTCTTTTTAATAAGAATGTAACTTTTAATATTGTGGTAACTGACCCAAAAGTAAATAAAACTTATTCAGGTATCAATAATGTTTCTTATAGAATTTATAAAAATGGTGAATCCGAAGATGTAAAATATATTTCTCTTTATAATGAAACTATGGACGAACCGATAATGAAACAAGTTTTTACTTCTGAAGACTTAGTAGTTCCATCAGAAAAGTTTAACAGCAATGATGTTACAATTGAAGTAACTGCTACAGATAATGCGGGAAATACTGAAACAGTAACAAAACAAATTGCCATCGATACCACCTCGCCAGAAATTACAGTTTCCTATGACAACAACACTGTCGCAAATGGTAAATACTTCAAAGCAGATCGTACTATGACAATTGAGTACAAAGAAAGAAACTTTGATGAAAAGGGACTTACGTTTGATGTATCAACAAATGGTAGTTTATTACAGGGAATTTCATTAGACGAATTAAAGAAACTTAAGGATAAGGGAATTATCGTACAATCATTTAATGCTGCTGATGATGATACTGAATCGGGTAAAAACTTTAAGGATTTTACAGATGAACGAGTTAATACTTATAAAATTCTCTTTAATGCCGGTGGCAATAACGGAGATATGGATTACTCGATTGTTCCGCACATAATCGATAAAGCTAATAATAAGCAGAATAAAGAGACACAGTATAAAGCTGGTACAGAAGCTAAAACAGAATTCACCATCGATAAAAAAGCCCCAGTCATCTCCATGGCTTACAGTGCAGAGGGTGAAACAATCAACCCAGGCGGAAATGAAGTTTCCAGAGTTTACAGAAACAAAACAATTACAGCGACAGCTACCATTGAAGAACGTAACTTCTCCAATAGTAATAGTTTTTCAGAAGATCCGAAACAAATGAACCTCACCTATAGTGCAAAGAACTTCCAAGGTTCCGACATCAACACCGAGAACTACACAGGCACAGCAAACACAAGAGGTGAATGGAGTACCAACGTTTACACCAGAACAAAAACCTTCACATTCTCTCAAGATGCCAACTACACCTTAGGTCTTGTTTACAGAGACCTTGCCGGTAACGAAGCAGTCTACGATACACGTTACTTCACAGTAGATAAAACTGCTCCAACCGGAAGCATGACCATCGAGGATAACAGTGGAACAGCCAAGACCTGGATTCAGTGGATTCAGCAGGTATTCTTCGATATCTTCACCCAGAGCCAGAAGGGTGTATCCATGACAAGTGCGGATGAAACAGCAGGTGTAGCAAGTACACAGTACTACAAGTATCATCCGGATTCAGAGAGCCGTCATACTTTTGACGGTTTATCAACACAGAACTTGGATTCTATCAGCAGCTGGTCTGATGGATACAGTACATCTGTTAATGCAGATGAACAGGTTATTGTATATGAAAAGATTACAGACCGTGCAGGAAATGTAACTTACATTAATAACCAGGAAGGTGTTATCGCAGATAATACTTCACCGACTGCACCGGAAATTAAGATTACGGCAGCAGAACCTGCTCAGGGAATCTACAATGCAAGTGTTCCATTTACAATTGATGTAACAGACCCTGAAAATGGTGGAACTTATGCCGGATTAAAAGAAGTTTCTTATGAAATTACAAACAACGGCAAAGTAACACAGAGTGGTAACTATAACAGTGATTTATCTGACCCGACAGCGAGAGTACATAACATTCATCGTTCTGAAACAGTAAATGCAGAACTCAATAACAGCAACCATGTAACAATCAAGGTAAAAGCTGTAGACTATGCAGGAAATCAGTCAGAGGCAACCAAGGATTTGAAGATTGATATTACACATCCGGAAGTTACAATCACATTTGACTTAAATAATCCGCTGAATGGCAAGTATTATAAGACAACAAGAACAGCTACCGTTTCTGTAAAAGAACGTAACTTTGATACTAACGCAGTTGATTTGAAGATTACGAATACAGACGGAACAATGCCTTCTGTAAGTGGATGGAGTATCAGTTCTCAGGCTGGTGAATCCGATGATGCAATTAATACCTGTCGTGTTGAGTTTTCAGCAGATGGTGATTACAACATGACAATGCAGTGTAAAGACCAGGCAGGAAATGAATCAAATACAGTAAAAGTGGATGAGTTTACCATTGATAAAACCATTCCGGTTATTTCTGTATCTTATGATAATAATTCCGCAGCGACACCGGGATATTACAATGCAAACAGAACAGCAACGATTACAATTAAAGAGCATAACTTTAATGCAGCAGAAGTTAATTCACAGATTACAGCGGCTCTTCAGGGAAGTGGTATTTCCGCACCGGGCGTTGGAGGCTGGAGTAACAGTGGAGATACTCATACCGCAAGTGTTACCTTCTCAGATGATGGAGATTATACCTTTGATATTGACTATACAGACCTTGCCGGAAATGCAGCAGCAGATTATACACAGGACAGTTTCACTGTGGATAAGACAAAACCGGAAGTAGAGTTCTTTGATATCGAAGATAAATCAGCAAACAATGGAGTTGTAGCACCGGGTGTGAAGTATAGTGATGTGAACTATCTTGAAAGTGGCGTAGAGATTAAGATTGAGGGTGCAGAGCATGAATCTAAAGAACTCACCGGAAGCCGTTCCAGTATCGCAAACGGTGAAAGTATTAAGATGAATGACTTTGAGTATACACAGGATAATGATGATGTTTACACAATGACCGCAGTAATCTCAGATAAGGCAGGAAACAAGACAGAGAAGAAGATTATGTTCTCTGTAAACAGATTTGGTTCGAACTATTCGTTCTCAGATACAACAAAAGAATTCCTTGATGAGGTATATTCTAATTCAGCAAAAGACCTTGTTATCACAGAAACCAATGTCGATTCACTGGTATTTAACGGAATTTCTTACAGTCTGGATAATAAGACAACAGAACTGAAACAGGGAACAGATTATACCGTGAAAGAAACCGGAGGCGAAGGTTCCTGGAAACAGTATACTTACACAATTAAGAAAGAGAACTTTGAAAAAGAAGGACGTTACAGTGTAACAATTGATTCAGAGGATAAGGCAACAAATACAATGAATAACAAAGTAAAAGAACGTAACATTAACTTTGTTATTGATAAGACTCCTCCAACTGTTGTTATCACAGGTATTGAGGAATCCAGCTATCGTGCAGACAGCAGAGATATGTCAGTCAATGTATCCGATAATACCGCTGTAAAACGTCTCGACATCATGGTAGACGGAAAATCTGTAGCAACCTATAGTCAGGAAGATGTAAAAGAAGCCGGAGGCAAAATTGTTTATACATTGAACAGCTCAAACAGCAAACAGAAAGTAAAAGCTGTTGCGGTTGATATGGCGGACAATGAAGCAACTTCTGATAATCATAATATCCTGATTACAACCAATCTGTTTATTCAGTATATTAATAATAAACCTCTTTTCATAGGTTCTATTATAGCGTTAGTGCTGATTGCAGGTGGTGCAATTTACTTCTTTGTATTTAGAAGAAAAAAATCTGAAGATGCAGCAGATGCAAATTAATTAGAAAGGATGGCTGTCTGAATAGAAATATTTGGGCAGCCAACTTTTTAACCAGAGTATGTATTTTGGGCGTCTGTCTTAAAGAATTTAAGACAGGCTCCGAGAGTACATCAAAGAAATTTCACGAAGATAAAAGAGGATTTGGCGGGGAGGTGATTTGATATGCTTCAAAATGGAGAAATACTTGGCGGGATGTATCAGGTCATTGGTGAAATTGGTAAAGGTGGTTCTGGAATTATTTACCTGGGATATCACTTACGACTTCAAAAGCAGATTGTGATTAAGAAGATTAAAGATATCAATGTCGGACAGATTAACACCAGAATAGAAGCGGATATTTTAAAGAAACTTCATCATAGATATCTTCCGCAAGTGTATGATTTTTTAGAGATGCAGGATGGAATCTATACCATTATTGATTATATTCCGGGGCATGATTTGAGTTATTATCTGGGGCGAAACTATAATTTCCCGGAAGAAACAATTTTAAAGTGGATGCATCAGATGTGTGAAGTGTTGGAGTATCTTCATTCTCAGAAACCACCGATTCTTCATAGCGATATCAAACCGGGAAATATTATGGTTACGGAAAATGATGATATTTGTCTGATTGATTTTAACGTTTCTTTGGATGGTGAAGTATCAAAGGAGCTTCAGGGATTGAGCAGAAGTTATGCTGCTCCGGAACAGTTTCAATATGCCCTGGATAGAATGTATGGAAAACACAGCAAAATAGTATTAGATGCACGGATGGATATTTATAGTATGGGGGCTGTGTTCTATCGACTGATGACGGGGTGGACGCCAGATGCAGAATCAGGAATGCCATATTCTATTATGGAGATGAATCTTCCCTACAATAATGGAATCAAAGCAGTGATAAACAGGGCAACGGCATGGGAACCATCACATAGATTTCAGTCAGCAAAGCAAATGAGAAAGGCTTTGGACAATGTGGAAAGAATGGACCCACAGTACAAGGCATTAACGAATCTGCAGATTCTTACAGCTTTTGGAAGTGGTTTGTTGATGCTTTTTGGTATCTTTTTAATCTTGTTTGGAACAATGTCAAATAAAAAAGAAAAATGGCAGGAAGCTTATGATTCTTTTTATGAAATTACAGAATCCGGCACAGATTCCGAGGTTGTCACAGAGGGAATTGATTTGCTTAATAATGGTTCCGTACAGGGGGCACTAAAAAAATATCCAGAGAAAAAGGCGGAGATTCTTCATGCAATCGGGGATAGTTATTTCAGACAAAAGCAGTATGAAGATGCAATCGATTATTATAAAGAGGCACTTGATACAGGAGAAGTCCAGGAAAATTATTTAAGAGATTATATGATGGCGCTGGCAAGAAGCGGGCAAAATGTAGAACAGTCAGTGATTGAAATAGAATATCCGGAAGCAGCCTATATGGAGCGGGCAGATGTGGAGTTGATAGAGGCGCAGACAAAGTATACACAGGGTGAGTTTGAGGAAGCGCTAATAAAGTGTGAAGATGCATTAGCACAAAGTACGGATATAGAAGTCAGCAGTCTGATTTGTGTCTTAGAGTCAGAAATCTATACGGAGCAGGAAGAGTATACGAAGGCGGCAGATTCAGCAATACGAGTCACCAAATTTGATTCATCCAAAGATGCAAGAAGACGAGCAGGAAGTCTTGCTTTTGAAGCGGGAAATCACTTAGAAGATACGAAAGAAAAAAATGGGTGGTATGAGAAAGCCAGGAAATATTATGAAACGCTTTGTCAGGATGAGACGTGTTCGTATGAAGATGAAATGAATTACGCACTGGTACTTCAGGCTCTGGAGCAGTATTCGGACAGTAATGTCTGTTTAAGAAAGATGAGAGAAGAATATCCGGATGATTATAAGGTACTGATGTGGATGTGCTATAACTATCTGGGAATCGGAAATCAAAAGGGCAGTATGGCTGAGGTGGAATCTGATTTGAATTTTGCATATAGTTCCTGTAAATATTTATATTCTCAAGATGAAAGTATGACAGGTGGTTCAGATGAGGATATGGAAAAATTAAATGAGTTGATGAAGCAGTTGGAAGAATAATAAAAATACAGGAGGAAATTATGGCAGGAAACGTTATGATAGTTGCAGGCGGCATACTGATAGTCGCAGCAATCAGTATTATGGTTGGTGTGAATATAGTGTTATCACGAAAAAAAAGGCGGATAAAGGAACAGATTTATTCCATGTATGAGTAAAGAACAAAGAAAATAAAAGGATGAGGGAGGACAGCAAATGAAGAAAAAAGGTTATATCATATTGAGCGTGATTTGTGCAGTTGTTTTAATTGCAACAGGAATTATTCTGGGTGTAGTTATGAAAAAGCAGTCAAATAAAAAAACATATACGGCTTCGATTAAAACAGCGGAAAAATATCTGGAAGCGGGTGATTATACACAGGCGGTTGTAGCATATAAAACTGCAATCGAAAAAATGCCGGAAAAAGAAACTGGTTATGTAGGACTTGCAAATACCTATCTGGAACAGGGGGATACTTCTTCTGCAAAAATTATCTTGAAAAAAGGTTATCTGGTCACAAACTCTTCCAAAATTCAATATATGTTGAATGGAATCGAAGATGGAAGTCTGCTTGTGAACAATCTGAAAGAAACACCTAAGAAAGAAACGCTCCAAAAGAGTGGAGAATTATCATTTAATCAAAATTTTTTCCAAAAGTTAGAGAGTTTTACCTATCAGGATTATGAAAGAGAATATGGTGGACTTCCGGAAATTGTAAAAGTAAAAAATGGAGAAGTTGAAGTGGTACATAAAAATCTTTCTGCAACTTGTTTTTATGCAAATACCTCAGAACATGGAGATGTAGTTGATACAAAAACTGATACACCGGATAAAACCGGTATGCCGGAAAAAATTGTAGTGGATGATATTTCTTTATTATTCAAGAATTTTACAGGAGAAATTACAATTGATGAACTTCAGAGCATTTGCGGTTCCAAAGTAGATATTGTGAATAAAAAAGAGCGCAGTTATGTGGAATTTGAGTCTGGAAGTGCTTTGATTCGAATTGAAAGCGATGAAAATGGAACAATTTCCTCATCTACGGCATGGAATGAGATTATCCTTACAAATGCGAATAAAAACCGGACAGCTAAGAAAAGTGTATTTTCTGGAATTGTATTAAATGCAATGACAAGTGAGGGTGTAGAGGCTGCAAATATTAGTTTAGAAGCGCAGGGAGATTCCAGTCATTCAGCGAATATAAAGACGGAAATGGATGGTTCATTTTCAATTGAATTAGAAGCGGATACCTATAATATTACTATCAGTGCAGAAAATTATGAAGAGGAAACATTTGAATTTACAATAGAAGAAAATAGTAACTACAGTGGAGAGCAGTTTACGATTTCACCAAGTCTGGCAAGTGGAAGTGCACGTATC
>ERZ773252.3969-NODE-3969-length-10746-cov-9.287438_pt1 | contig 10746 bp, 8 predicted proteins | sample MGYA00580517_ERZ773252 | MGnify/ENA primary metagenome ERZ773252 (study PRJEB29015, sample SAMEA2737766) | human gut metagenome | biome: human gut; feature: human-associated habitat; material: faeces | place: China | collected 2012 ... | reverse complement strand
TGGCATTTACCTACCTGATTCCGATTGCCTGCGGCTTGTGGATATTCAATCTGATTTTTGCAAATGCCACCGTGCGGAAACTGGCGGCAAAACTTGCAGTATTTGGCATTGCCATTTTTCTCGTGGTTCCGGCCAGTGTAAAGATTTCTGACCTTATCGGAGACACCTATCAGGCCCAGATCGAAGCTACCATTGAGGATGCCAGGAACACACAGAATATACTGGAAAACAGTGGCGTGGTGGATGACACTAATGCGACGGAAACAACCGGAATCGGAACAACAGAAGTTCCTGGAACTGTTACAGGTAACGTGCAGGAGAAGGAAAACAATAACTCCGGATCTGTCTCAAACATTTTCGACTGGGCAAAAGACGCTATTTCCAGCGCTAAAGATTCAGTGGCAAATGTTGTGGAAAACGTGACGGTTTCTACCGAAGACCTGGTGCAGAAAGTGGAGAATTCCTTAAATCATTTTATTGAGGCAGTGGCTGTGATGATCATTACTTCCTGCGTGATTCCGATGCTGGTGCTGTTACTGTTTTTCTGGATGGTGAAGATCGTGCTGGATGTGGATCTGAGTGGCGTGAAGATCAAGGGGATGCTACCGGAGCGGAAGGGATAGATTGTAGGAAAGAGGGGAAGAACATGGAATACCTTGCACACATTGATGGGGACAGAGAGCAATCAGTAAAAGAACATTTACATGGAACCGCAGAGCTTGCAGAAAAATTTGCTGCAAAATTCAGGAAAGCGGACTGGGGATATTGTTGTGGAATGTTACATGACATTGGAAAATATTCCGCGGAATTTCAAAAGAAGATCAAAGAAAATCTGGATATCCGGGTGGATCATTCCACTGCCGGGGCGAAGGTCTGCGAAAATTTAGATGGCTGCTATTGGCTTCTGACTTACTGCATAGCAGGGCATCATGCAGGGTTGCCGGATCTGGGACGAGAGGGATTGCCGTCCTCTTTGCTGGGGAGACTTAAGAAAAGGTTGTGCGATTACAGTGCGTATGAAAAGGAAATAGAAATCCCTCAAATTACCACACCACCCATTGCCATGAATCCGGAAAAAGATCCTCATTTTGCTTTGAGTGTGTTTATCCGAATGTTGTATTCCTGCCTGGTGGACGCAGATTTCCTGGATACGGAACAGTTTATGAACAACGGAACGGTTCAAAGGGATTCTGGAGAGAGTATGGATGTTCTTTTGGAGAAATTGCAAAATTACACAGCAAAATGGCTTATAAATCGGAATGATACTACGATTGATGGAAGACGATCTGAAATTCTCCGGAACTGTCTGGAAATGGGAAAGTCCTCCAAAGGATTGTTTCAGCTTACGGTACCCACCGGTGGTGGCAAAACTGTGGCTTCTCTGGCATTTGCGTTGCAGCATGCGGTGGAGAACCATATGGACCGTGTGATTTATGTGATTCCCTATACCAGTATTATCGAGCAGAATGCGCAGGTGTTCAGGGAAATCCTGGGTAGTGAAAATGTGTTGGAAAATCACAGCAATGTAGACTATGAGAGCTCGGAAGAGTTCAAACCCATGCAGTTGGCAGCGGAAAACTGGGATAAACCGGTGGTGGTTACCACAAATGTCCAGTTTTTTGAATCCCTGTATGCCAATAAGTCCTCCAAATGCAGGAAATTACATAATATAGTAAACAGTGTCATCATATTCGATGAAGCGCAGATGCTTCCTGCGAATTATTTGAAACCGTGCATGGCAATGATAGAGGAACTGTTGCAACAATATGGCACGAGTATCGTGCTGTGTACGGCGACACAACCGGCATTACAGCAGTTTCTGCCTGAAAAGTATGTTGCCCGGGAATTATGCCCACGGAGAGACGAGCAATTTCGATTTTTTGAAAGGGTTACCTATCAGAATATTGATACTGTCACAGAAGAGGAAATGGCGGAAAAATTGCAGCAGGAGTGGCATGCACTGTGTATCGTGAATACGAGGAAAAGGGCGCAGCGGCTTTACGAACAACTGCAGGGAGAGGGCGTTTATCATTTGTCTACCACTATGTATCCGGCGCATAGGAAACGGGTGCTTGCGGAGATTAGAGAACGTTTGGATGACAAAAAAGGAAAAAAATGTATCGTCATTTCGACCAGCCTCGTGGAAGCCGGAGTGGATCTGGATTTTACTTCGGTATATCGGGAACTAGCCGGTGTGGATTCCATTATTCAGGCAGCAGGACGTTGTAATCGAAATGATAAAAGAGGAAAGGAAGAGAGCATTGTCCGCATCTTCCAGTGGGAAGACAAGGAAAGGGTATCCGGACAGCGGCAGCAGATCGACACGACGAAAAATCTGCTGGCGGAGGGCAGAGATATTACTGCACTGGATAATATCACAGAATATTTTCGGAGATTATATCGCATCAAGGGCGAAAGCCTGGATATAAAGAAAATATTGGACAAGTTCAAGGACGGAAATTATCAATTTGCAACAGTAGCCGGAGAATTTAATCTTATTGAGGAAAATACAGTTACGGTATATATCAACAGAGAACCGGAAGCGGAGGCACTTTTGCAGGAGATTCTACAGCAGGGACTGACGAAGAGCCGTATGCGAAGAGCAGGGCAGTATTGTGTAAATGTCCGAAAAAAAGGAGAATATGAAAAAAGAGATATGCTGTTTGAAGAAATGTATAGAGCGGGCATGCTGAAAGAGGTACATCCGGATGCACATGATTTCTTCGTGCTGACGCAGGAGGAACAATACAAGGAAGACACCGGGTTGAAACTGGAAGTGGAATTGGGCGTAATATTGTTTGCTTAATATTGCGGTAAATGGAAGTAGCGGTACACGATGGAAAGTGTACCGCTATTGCTTTATAAAGAAAATCATAGTATATTAAATTTGTCAGATAAATATAGATAATCTAAAATATTGTCATAACATATCTACAAAAAGACAGTGTTTTACAAGGGGGGTATTATTGTCAGACAGAAAATAGTACTACAAGGGAACAGTAAACGGGAACAGCGCTTTCATTGTGGAAAGAAGGTGGAATAAATGGGAGTCGGAGTAAAAGTAAATGTATGGGGAGACTATGCACTATTTACAAGACCCGAACTTAAGACAGAACGCTACAGCTATGACATCATCACGCCCTCAGCGGCACGCGGCATTTTGGAAGCTATCTATTGGCATCCGGGAATGCGGTGGATCATCGACAAAATCTATGTCAAAAACCCTATTCAATTTACCAGTGTACGGCGGAATGAAGTAACCAGTAAAATTTCAAAAAGTAAAATGCTAGATGCGTATAATGGCGTGGGTAAGCCATTGTATATATGCACCAAGGATGAGATTGTGCAACGCGCGTCCGTTTTGCTATGCAATGTTTCGTATGTTGTCGAGGCGCATTTCGAAATCACACCCAAAGCAACGGATTCTGATAATTCTGGAAAGTTCAAGGACATTATTATGAGACGATTGAGAAGAGGAGAATGCTATCATATGCCTTACTTTGGCTGTAGAGAATTTCCTGCCAATTTCGCACTCTGTGAGGAAGAAGAAATCCATACCGCTTATGATGTGGTCGCAGAGAAGGACTTGGGATTAATGTTATACGACATGGATTACAGTGATCCGGAAAATATCCAGCCTATGTTTTTCCGGGCAATAATGCGTCACGGCGTGGTGGATCTGAGAGATTGCGAGGTGCTGCGATGATACTACAGGCACTGGTAAAATACTATGAAAATCTGGCAGAACAGGGGAAAGTATCCAGGTTGGGATGGTGCCATGCGAAAGTGTCCTATGAAATCAATTTGTCTTCGGAGGGGGATATCATAGGTATTACTTCCCGAAAAATAGAGGATATGCGTGGTAAGAAAGTAGTCTGGGTACCGACAAATCTCGTCGTGCCGGAGATGGTGACCAGATCTTCCGGTGTGGCAGCTAATTTTCTGTGCGACAATTCCAAGTATATGCTGGGTATTGACGCAGATGGAACGAACTCACGTGTAGTGGATTGCTTCCAGGCGACGAAAGAAAAGCATGGACAGATTCTGCAATCTGCACAGGGAAAAACAGCCCGGGCAATTTTAGCCTATTTTGAAAAATGGGATCCGCAGAAAGCATCAGAACATCCTGTGATTCGGGAAAACTGGGAAGAATTGACAGAAGGCGGCAATCTTATTTTCTCTGTGGAAGGGCAGGAAGCACAGGAAGATCCGGAGATTCGAGACTGTTGGGAAAACTATCGGGCGCGGAATGGTGGAGAAGATAACGGCATTTGCCTGGTTACCGGTAAAAAAGCCGAGATATCACGAATCCATAAAGCAATCAAAGGAGTACCCGGGGCACAGTCCAGCGGAGCGGCGCTGGTATCATTCAATGCACCGTCATTTGAGTCTTATGGAAAGGAACAGAGTTATAATGCGCCGGTGGGAAAATATGCGGAATTTGCATATACCACGGCACTGAATTATCTGCTGTCCCAGCGGGATTACACCTTTTTCCTGGGGGATTCCATGATCGTGTACTGGGCAGAAAGCGGTAAAGAGCAGTATCAGAAATGTTTTCTGAATATGTTTAAACCCACGAAAGATAATCAGAAAAAACTGAAGGACATTTTCGACAGCCTGAAAGAAGGCACCAGGGTTTACTTAGAAGATGCGGAGATGGATCCGAAACAGAATTTTTACATACTGGCGCTGGCACCAAATGCAGCACGATTGTCGGTCCGTTTTTTCTATGTAAATTCGTTTGGGAAAATCATACAGAATATAGCAGACCATTATGAGCGGCTCAAGATTGTAAAACCGGCATGGGAAGAACAGGATTATCTGGGGATTCGTGACATGCTGAATGAAACCGTGAATCAGAAATCAAAAGATAAGACACCGGTTCCGAACATGGCAGCCCTTGTATTGCAGGCGATTCTGTCGGGCGGACGATATCCGGCAAGTCTGTATACCTACACACTGATCCGCATTCGGGCAGAGTGCGGTAACGTGAACTGGAAACGTGCTGCTATCATCAAAGCAGTTTTGATCAAAAATTATAATTGTATGAAAGGAGAAAATCTCATGGGATTGAACGAAGACCGCAATGATATAGCCTATGTATTGGGAAGATTGTTTTCCGTATTGGAAAGCATACAGAAAGAAGCAAACCCGACAATCACTACGACAATTCATGACCGCTACTTTAATTCCGCATGTGCTACGCCGGCAGTTATTTTCCCGGTGTTGCTCAAACTGAAAAACAGCCATATGAAAAAGTTGGAACGGGATAAAGGCGGAGCGAAAGTCTATTACGAAAAAGAAGTTGGGAAAATTATGGGCAAATTTGACGATTTCCCGAAACGCTTATCCCTGGAACAGCAGGGGCAGTTTGCACTTGGCTACTATCATCAACAGCAGGAAAAATATAAAAAAGGGGAGGACAAATAAATGAGTGAAGCTATTAAAAACAGATATGAGTTCGTAGTATTATTTGATGTGGAGAACGGTAATCCCAATGGAGATCCTGATGCGGGCAATATGCCAAGAGTCGATCCAGAGAGCGGACTGGGCTTGGTAACGGATGTCTGCCTGAAACGTAAGATCCGTAATTATGTCGAGACCGTAAAAGAGGATGCTCAGGGATATAAGATTTACATCAAAGAAGATGTACCTTTAAATCGCAGTGACAGAGAAGCCTGTGCGGATATGGGAATCACCGAAACGGATGATAAAAAGGTGACAGAGGAACTTAAAAAGTTAAAGAAAAATGATCCCGGTGTAGATATTAAACTGAAGGATTATATGTGCCGGAATTTCTATGATATCCGTACATTTGGTGCCGTAATGACTACTTTTGTAAAAGCATCGTTGAACTGCGGTCAGGTGAGAGGACCCGTGCAGATTGGATTTGCCAGAAGTATCGATCCGATCATCAGTCAAGAAGTAACTATCACCAGAGTTGCCATCACCACAGAAAAGGACGCGGAAAACAAGAATACGGAAATGGGTAGAAAGACCATCGTTCCTTATGGACTGTACCGGGCAGAAGGCTATATTTCCGCAAATCTGGCGCGGAAAGTAACCGGATTTTCCGAAGACGATTTGGAATTACTATGGGAAGCAATTCTTAACATGTTCGAGGTAGACCACTCTGCAGCGAGAGGCAATATGGCAGTGCGGGAACTGATTGTATTCAAGCATAGCAAAGAACTGGGAGACTGCCCGGCTTATAAATTGTTCGATGCCGTAGAAGTAAAGAGAAACGAGGGCGTGGAATATCCCAGAAAATATCAGGATTATACAGTTACCGTTCACGAGGAGCAGATTCCTGATTCTGTGGAAGTGAGAAGGATGAATTAATGGAATATGCAGAAGATGATTATCTCATGATATCCGGGATCCAGCATTTCAGATTCTGCAAAAGACAGTGGGCGCTGATCCATATAGAGCAGCAGTGGGCTGAAAATGAACATACGGTAATCGGTGAATTAATGCATAAGAAAGCGCATGATCCATATCTTACCGAAAAAAGAAGAGACACGATCATAGCGAGAGCATTACCCGTGGCGTCCAGAGAAATGGGCGTCACGGGTGAGTGTGATGTGGTGGAATTTCACAGATGTGAGGATGGAATCCGTCTGCATGGGCACAGGGGCAATTTTTCGGTATATCCGATCGAATACAAAAAGGGAAAGCCGAAGATCACAGAGGAAGACAAATTACAATTAGCTGCGCAGGCAATGTGCCTGGAAGAAATGTTTTCCACACAGATTCCGGAAGGTGCACTGTTTTACGGAGAGACAAAACGGAGGGAAATCGTGGAGATCACGGAAGAACTTCGCAGTGAAGTGAAGGAAATGTTTCAGGAAATGCATCAATATTACGAACGGCAATATACGCCGAAAGTAAAGACGGGAAAAGGATGCACATCCTGCTCCTTAAAGGAGCTCTGCATGCCAAGACTCGGGAAAACCGGTTCTGTGAAAAACTATATGGAACAGGCGCTTATGGAGGAAAACGTATGAAAAAATTGCTGAATACGTTATATGTTACTTCCGAAAACAGTTAGCTTGCTCTGGATGGTGAAAATATTGTAATTTATGATGACAAGAAAGAATTGGGCAGAGTTCCGCTGCATAATCTTGAGGGAATTGTATCATTCGGATATCGGGGAACCAGCCCGGCACTTATGGGTGCCTGTGCAGAACGAAATATTTCTCTGTGTTACATGACTCCCCAGGGAAAATTCCTGGCACGGGTCACCGGGAAAGTGCGGGGTAACGTGATTCTGCGGGAACAACAGTATGCCAGCAGCAAAGATGAACAGGTGGGATTGGAGATTGCTCAAAATTGTATCCTTGGAAAAGTACATAATGCCAGGTGGGTTCTGGAGCGGGCAGTCAGAGATCATAGTATGCAGATTGATGCAGAGCGGGTAAAAAAGGCATCCGAAATGCTGAAAAATTCTTTGATGTTGATTCAGAACAGCACCTCCGGGGACGAACTCAGGGGATATGAAGGAGAGGCAGCCAGTATTTATTTTAGCGTGTTTGACGAATTGATTCTGCAGCAGAAAAAAGATTTTACATTTCAAGGCAGGAATAAAAGACCGCCCTGCGATAAAATGAACGCAATGATGTCTTTTGTGTATACATTACTGACAAATATGGAAGCATCTGCACTGGAGTGCGTAGGGTTAGATCCCTGCGTGGGATATCTGCACACAGAGCGCCCAGGCAGAGCATCGCTGGCGCTGGATATGATGGAGGAACTAAGATCCGTGTTAGCGGATCGCTTTGTGCTGTCGTTGGTAAATAAACGGATGATCACAGCTAAAAATTTTACCCAAAAAGAAAACGGCGCGGTTCTTCTGGATGATGATGGACGAAAGGTAATACTGACGGAGTGGCAGAATCGTAAAAAAGAAACCATAACGCATCCCTATTTGCAGGAAAAAGTGGAATGGGGCATGGTTCCTTATGTGCAGGCAATGCTGCTGGCACGATTCCTACGTGGCGATTTGGACGGCTATCCTGCATTCCTATGGAAGTGAGGTGTGGTATGTTAGTATTGATCACATACGATGTCAACACAGAAAATGCAGCCGGCAAAGCAAGGCTGCGAAAAGTGGCAAAGCAATGCGTCAACTATGGCAGAAGAGTTCAGAATTCCGTATTTGAGTGCATTTTGGATAATGCACAGAGCATTGCGTTGAAGGCAACACTTGAGGATATCATTGATACAGAAAAAGACAGCCTTCGCTTCTATTACCTGGGTAATAAATATCAGACCAAGATTGAACATATTGGGGTAGACAGAGGAATCGCCCCGGATCAGACACTGATTTTGTAACTGATGCGAAAGCCAAGCATACATAAAATGCCTAGGGGATTCGCACCTTATAAATTATGCGATTTATTGAAATAACATACAAAGATATTTTTAATTAAAATAATTTGTTGTTAAGATTAAATATTTTAGACAATTTTTGCTGAGAGAAAAGAGAACTTTTTGGCGAAAATTGCTGTCGCTCCCCTCGTGGGAGCGTGGATTGAAATAACGATAACGGAGAGTTTATCTTAATTACAGCTGGTCGCTCCCCTCGTGGGAGCGTGGATTGAAATCTCTCTACTGGGTGCAGTAGTGAGCGGAGCCGCGGGTCGCTCCCCTCGTGGGAGCGTGGATTGAAATAGAATAATGCTGTGCCGGAGGTGGATCCGGCGAGTCGCTCCCCTCGTGGGAGCGTGGATTGAAATGGAACAGACCTTGACCCTACAGAGATCGCGCAAAGTCGCTCCCCTCGTGGGAGCGTGGATTGAAATACGGAGAATGCGGTATTGTTTGTAATGGGTGCTGTCGCTCCCCTCGTGGGAGCGTGGATTGAAATGGCTATCAGTACATATATATCGAGGTTTCTGCGCGTCGCTCCCCTCGTGGGAGCGTGGATTGAAATATTCGCCGCTGTTTCGTATCCGTATACATCACGTGTCGCTCCCCTCGTGGGAGCGTGGATTGAAATAATATCTGCTCCGACCGCCTTGGAAGAATCGGTGTCGCTCCCCTCGTGGGAGCGTGGATTGAAATCCGATGTTACCCCTACCCCTACACCGCCCTCGATCGTCGCTCCCCTCGTGGGAGCGTGGATTGAAATAAAATACTTTGTTACGTTGGCATTCATGAGATTAGTCGCTCCCCTCGTGGGAGCGTGGATTGAAATTGTTGCGGTTGTACCAGTCTTACCGGTGCTGGTAGGTCGCTCCCCTCGTGGGAGCGTGGATTGAAATCTATCTGCTAATAAGAAGATAATAAGAAGATACCTGTCGCTCCCCTCGTGGGAGCGTGGATTGAAATACAAAAGAAAGGGGAAATCATAATGAGTGAAGCAAGTCGCTCCCCTCGTGGGAGCGTGGATTGAAATCATAATACTTCGCCGGATCCACCTCCGGCACAGGTCGCTCCCCTCGTGGGAGCGTGGATTGAAATTTAATTCGTGATAAAGAAATATCCATGGGCACATGTCGCTCCCCTCGTGGGAGCGTGGATTGAAATCTATATCGTCAAGTACATAACAAAGGATTTGTGCGGTCGCTCCCCTCGTGGGAGCGTGGATTGAAATAGTTGACGTATTACCATCGGGCAATCAGAACAAGTCGCTCCCCTCGTGGGAGCGTGGATTGAAATATGTTGATCACCCCGAGTTAATTTGTCGATGTAGTCGCTCCCCTCGTGGGAGCGTGGATTGAAATAATTTTGGGAATACCAAACAAACAAGGAAACACTGTCGCTCCCCTCGTGGGAGCGTGGATTGAAATATTTGTCGGAGGTGTAGCGAATGAGTAACTATACGTCGCTCCCCTCGTGGGAGCGTGGATTGAAATGACGCAGCGCCCGATCACCGTGATCATTGCCAGATTCGTCGCTCCCCTCGTGGGAGCGTGGATTGAAATTTACCAGCTAAAGCACCAGTGACACCTTTGATTGGTCGCTCCCCTCGTGGGAGCGTGGATTGAAATAGTAAAAAACGCTTTATAGGTACACCGCCGGATCAGGCGATACAGACAACCCTTGAATTACTGGACGCCACCGGGCAAGCCTTGAAAAATACCGTGAAAAATTCGGCAAACTTAAAAGGCTACCTGAAATACAACAACTTCGCAGACGAAGACGAACTGAAAAAGAAGGTTCAGGAGTTTCAGGCGGCATACATGAGCGCCGAAAACGACGGCGGCATAGGCGGCCTTGATAATACCATGGAGTTTCACGAAATCACGCAGAGAACGCCGAACATTCCGACGATACAAAGCCAGTATTTACGTGACAACCTATACCGCTATTACAACGTAAACGAAAACATTTTAATGTCAAAGTTCACAGAAGCGGAGTGGAACGCCTTTTATGAAAGCGTGATCGAGCCGATCGCCCTGCAGTTATCCCTTGAATTTACTTTCAAGTTATTAACGGAGCGCGAACGCGGCTTCGGAAACAAAATCATTTTCACTTCTAACCGGCTGCAATACGCGACGTTACAGACAAGAGCCACGATCGGTTCTACCCTGTACGACCGAGGAATTATCACGATCAACGAATACAGGGAACTAATGTATTATGAGCCGATCGAAGACGGTGACGTGAGAATGGTAAGTCTGAACTATGTAAAGGCAGACGATCAAAGCCTTTACCAGACAGGACAGGCAAACGGCGGCGCAGGTCCCGGATCCGGATCCGAAGAACCGCCGGCAGCAGGTGAAGGGCAGCAGGCGG
>ERZ773252.3968-NODE-3968-length-10747-cov-3.353255_pt1 | contig 10747 bp, 10 predicted proteins | sample MGYA00580517_ERZ773252 | MGnify/ENA primary metagenome ERZ773252 (study PRJEB29015, sample SAMEA2737766) | human gut metagenome | biome: human gut; feature: human-associated habitat; material: faeces | place: China | collected 2012 ... | reverse complement strand
ACGGATTGTAAGCAGATCTGTAAGTGTCTGGGTCGGATGCTGGTGTCCACCGTCACCGGCATTGATCACCGGAATTGTGGCATGTTGGCTTGCAACCATAGCGGCACCCTCTTTTGGATGGCGCATTGCACAGATATCTGCAAAGCAGGAAATTACACGAATCGTATCTGCTACACTTTCCCCTTTGGAAGCAGAACTTGAATCTGCAGATGAGAAACCAAGAACGCTGCCACCCAGATTGATCATAGCTGCTTCATGGCTTAATCTGGTACGTGTGCTCGGTTCATAGAAAAGAGTGGCAAGCTTTTTGCCTTCACATGCGTGTGCATATTTTTTCGGATTTGCCTCGATATCTTTTGCAAGATCCATTAAATTGTCAAGTTCTTCCACAGAAAAATCCAGTGGACTTAATAAGTGTCTCATGTCAAAACCTCCTGTTTTATAAATAAGTTAATAAATCATCGACAGATTTTCTCTTAGGTGCATCAGGATCGATATCAGGATATCCGATGGCGATGAGAGCAGCAAGCTCCTGATCTTCCGGAATATGTAAAAGATCGGTGATGCCGTCTTCATCCCAGATGCCCATGATTACAGTTCCAAGACCAGCTTCGTGAGCGGCAAGGCAAAGTGTCTGACTTGCAACACCGACATCGAACATCTGCCAGCGGTCTTCTTTTTTGGTGCTGTAGGAACCGTCGCGTTCAAAACCGCAGCGCCCTTTTTTGAAAGTAACTGCAATAAGCATTGGTGCCTGCTTTATAATTTTTGCGTTGAAATCTGGAGTGTAATCAGTAACGATTTTATCAAGAATAGAAGAATCTTCGATTGCGATATATCGAGTGATCTGAGTGTTCTTCCAAGAAGGAGAATAAGATGCTGCACCGATCAGGAATTCTAAAGTTGCGTGATCTACAGGATCAGGCTTGAATTTGCGAATGCTTCTTCTTGTTTTGATACATTCTAAAGTATTCATGGTTTTACCTCCTTTTTCAAATCTTTCATACATCATATAATATTTAACGATGATTTTCAATGTCTTGAAAAATTTTTCGATGATTTTTTTAAATCAGGATGGGTAGATTTTATTTTTGGAATGTATTATAATTTAATAAATACGCAGATTTCCTGCATAATATACACAAAGGAGAGAGTAAATGACATCATTGGAAGAACTTAGAACGCAGTTAAGTGATGTTGATGATCAGATTACGGATCTTTATGAAAAGCGAATGAAGATTTGTGAGGATCTCGGGATCTGTAAGATTAAAAATGGTTATAAAACATTTGACCGTCAGCGTGAAAAGAATAAAATAACAGAAGTGATGGGAAAAGTTTCATCAGACTTTAATAAAAAAGGAATCGGAGAAGTATATGAACTGCTTCTTGCGATCAGTAGAAAATTACAGTACAAGCAGCTTGTAGAAGCAGGTGCACTTGGAAGACTTCCGTTTATCGGTATTGATTCACTGGATAAGGATACAGCAAGGGTAGTATTCCAGGGAACAGAAGGGGCTTACAGTCAGGCGGCAATGGAACATTATTTTGGAAAAGGATGTAACAGCTATCATGTACATACATTCCGGGAGGCAATGGAGGCAATTGAAGAAGGCGCGGCAGATTATGCAGTACTTCCGATTGAAAATTCAACAGCGGGAGCAGTGAATGAAATCTATGACCTTCTGGTAGAATTTGAAAATTATATTGTCGGAGAGACGATCATCCCGATCAAAAATACATTGTCAGGATTACCGGGAACAGATATATCTGAGATTGAACGTGTATATTCCAAGGCGGAAGCACTTATGCAGGCATCGCATTTTCTGGGAGAACACGGAGACTGGCAGCAGATCAGTGTAGCGAATACCGCACTTGCTGCAAAGAAGATACTTGAAGACCAGGATAAACATCAGGCGGCTGTATGCAGTGCTTATGCGGCATCCGTATACGGACTTTCTGTGCTTGCAGATAGTATCAATGATGAAAAGAATAATTCGACCAGATTCATCGTTATCACAAACCAGAAAGTATTCTTAAAAGATGCGAAGAAGATAAGCATTTGTCTGGAGCTCCCTCATGAAAGCAGTTCTCTTTATCATCTACTTTCACATTTTGCGTATAATGATCTGAATATGACAAAAATTGAATCCCGGCCGATGGAAGGAAAAAGCTGGGAATACTGCTTCTTTATTGATTTCGAGGGAAATCTTGCGGATCCCGCGGTGAAAAATGCAATCAGGGGACTTCGTGAAGAGGGAAGAAATTTAAGAATTCTTGGAAATTACTAGGCATAGCAGGTCGGATATAAAATTGGAGGAATGACAAATGAGAACAAATGAGTTGATGTTATATAAACATATGGAGGAAGGACAGATTCTTCAGGATATGACATTCTTAATGGAGAATTATCAGAATGATTACTATAACATGGAAGATATGAAGGGACTGTTATATGATGCGGTCAACGAGATTCTGGAGATGGCTGTAAGCCACGGATTCGAGGGAGATCTCTGGCATAATTATCTGACTTACCTGATGGCAAGTCATGAGAATGCTTACAGTACCTCCTGTGAGATCGTAGGACCGGTAGACGGAAGTATCAACCAGGTTGCACTGCATGATTTTGAAATCTTCAAAGAATTATTTGATTATGACTTTGTAGATCTGGAGAATGTGATGGGTGTGGACTGTATCTCTATGTTACATGATTATGTCGGAACCAGCGGACACGGAAGTGTGTTCAATCAGAGAATCCGCGACCGTATCTGTGATCTGAGCAAAGCACTTGCAGAAACTGAGACCGCGGTAGAATTCAAGGACATCATGACACAGTTCTACAAGGAATTCGGTGTAGGAAAGCTAGGACTTCACAAAGCGTTCCGTATCGCACATACAGAAGAAGGGGCATTGATCGAGCCGATCACGAAGATCGCACACGTACATTTGGATGATCTGGTCGGATATGAGATTGCCAAGAAAAAGCTGATCGATAATACAAAAGCATTTGTAGAAGGCAAGAAAGCCAATAACTGTCTGTTATTCGGTGATGCCGGAACAGGAAAATCGTCTTCCATCAAAGCAATCCTGAATCAGTATTACGATCAGGGACTTCGTATGATCGAAGTATACAAGCATCAGTTTAAGGATCTGAATGATGTGATCGCACAGATCAAGAACCGTAATTACAAATTCATCATTTACATGGACGATCTTTCTTTTGAAGAGTTTGAGATCGAATATAAATATCTGAAGGCAGTGATCGAAGGCGGACTCGAGAAGAAGCCGGATAACGTACTAATCTATGCAACTTCGAACAGAAGACACCTGATCCGTGAGACATTCAAAGATAAAGAAGACAGAGATGAAGAACTTCATACAAATGATACTGTTCAGGAGAAGCTGTCCCTGGTGGCAAGATTCGGTGTTACGATCTACTTTGGAAAACCGGATAAGAAGCAGTTCCAGGAGATCGTACGTGAACTGGCAAAGAAGAACGGAATTGATATGCTGGATGATGAATTATTGCTGGAAGCAAACAAGTGGGAATTAAGCCACGGAGGATTATCCGGAAGAACCGCCCAGCAGTTTATCGATTACCTGGCAGGAACCAGATAAGATTTGAAAAAAGATCTTACAACCGGAAATGTGACAAAGACAATGCTGCTGTTTGCAGGTCCTATGATCTTGGGAAACCTGCTGCAGCAGTGTTATAATATTGTGGATATGCTGATTGTCGGAAGGGCGCTGGGGGCGGGGGCTCTGGCGGCAGTAGGTTCGGCATACAGTCTGATGACATTTCTGACTTCGGTGCTGATCGGAATGTGTATGGGAAGCGGATCATTATTTTCTTATTCAATCGGAAAACGGGATACGGCGCGGCTGCAATATGAAATGACGGCATCATTTTCCTTTATTGGAATCGTGACGATCGTGATGAACATTGTTGTGTTTGTGTGTATGAAACCGATCCTGAATATTCTTCAGATACCGGAGGACATTTATGGAATGATGCAGGAATATGTATGGTATATATTCTGGGGCATCTTTTTTGTTTTTCTTTATAATTACTTTTCGTTTCTGCTAAGAGCGGCGGGAGATTCGGTGGTGTCACTGGTATTCCTGGGAATTTCTTCGGGACTGAATATTGTGCTGGATCTTGCACTGGTGTATGGAATCCGTATGGGAATCAAAGGCGCGGCGATCGCGACAGTCATATCCCAGATTGTATCCGGGATTGGAATCTGTATTTATACATGGATGAAAATGCCGGAATTACGTTTTTCCCTGCGGCCGGAAAGAATAAAGGAAAGCCAAAGTGTAATGGGAGAAGTGGTGCGCTATTCGGCTGCGTCAAGTATCCAGCAGTCAGTGATGAATTTTGGAATCCTGATGATACAGGGTCTGGTCAACAGCTTTGGAACCGCAGTCATGGCGGCATTCGCAGCGGCTGTGAAGATTGATTCATTTGCTTATATGCCGGCGCAGGAATTTGCAAATGCATTTTCTATCTTCATTTCCCAGAACCGGGGAGCCGAAAAGGAAAAAAGAGTACAGAAAGGTGTCCGTAGTGCTGTAACGGTATCAGCGGCATTCTGTATCTGTGCGTCGGTGCTGATCTACTTTGGAGCCAGATATCTGATGCTGGCATTTATCGACGGCAGTGAGCATGAGATCATCCGCGTCGGGATACAGTATCTGCATATCGAAGGAGCATTTTACTGTGGAATCGGTATTCTGTTCTTGTGGTATGGGTATTACAGAGCGGTCGGAAGACCGGAGATGTCGGTGGTGCTGACGGTGATCTCGCTTGGAACGAGAGTGCTGCTTTCTTATACACTGGCACCGATAAAGTCGATTGGAGTGATTGCAATCTGGTGGTCAATTCCGATTGGATGGTTCCTGGCAGACGTGACAGGATATGTCTATTTGCAATATATGAATAAGAAGGCAAAAATGTGCAGGAATTAATCCTGCACATTTTTTATATTCGATATATCAGAATCGATGACGAGTGAATAGTTTGTATAGTAAACGACGAATCCCGGTTTTGCACCGTTTGGTTTCTTAACGTGTTTTTTCTGAATGTAGTCGATCTCTACTTTGTCAGCACCACGATTCTTAGAATAGTAAGCGGCCAGACGACCTGCTTCTTCAAAGGTACGGTCCGGAAGTTCATCCCCGCCGCTTTTGACGATAACGTGAGATCCCGGAGCACCCTTTGCATGGAACCACCAGTCATTGCCATTGGCAAAAGAAAAAGTAAGTTCTTCATTTTGCAGGTTGTTCTTTCCAACGTACATATCATAACCATCACTGGAAATGTAATGCATTGGTTTGCTGGTCAGTTTAACTTTTTTCTTCGTATGTTTTCTGCGGATATAGCCGCTCTGCATCAGTTCCTCTTTAATCTGGGCAAGATCCGCTTCGCTCAGAGCAATGTCAAGTGCGTTGCTGATAGATTCCAGATACTGGATATCATCGGCAGTTTCCTGGATCAGCTCCGTCAATGCTTCAAATGTACGCTTCTGTTTGTTGTATTTTGCAAAATAACGTTGCGCATTCTCGCCCGGAGTCTGTGTCGGATCAAGCGGGATAGTAATCTCTTCGTTGGTATAATAATTCAGGGCAGTCAGTTCTTTTGATCCCGGTTCCAGATTATAGCCGTAAGTATTGATCAGTTCTCCGTAAACTTTATATTTGTCACGCTTTTCCGTTCCCTTTAACTGCTTGGACTGAAGATCGTATTTTTTGCGGTTCCGTTCCAGTGCTGTCTGGACAACGTGCCGGAGATCTGCACTTTTCTGATGGATTCTGGTCAGTGTGTTACGTGTGGAATAATACGTATAGAGGACTTCCGAGATGGAAAAGAACTCTTTTTTTGTATATTCGTTAAAATGTGTGACCGGAAGGGCACTGAATTCCTTTGGTGCATTTCCATTATAATAAATAGAAGGATGGAAATTTCCCTGTCTTACGTCCTCCATATAATAGGTAAACTGACGGTACAGATGTGTCAGTACATCTTCGGAAAGATCATGCGCCGTCATGGAAGAGTCCACACCTGCAAGATAACAGATCTCTTCGGCAATGACCGGGCTGATACCTGTCATGCTGGAATAGATTGCTTTGGATACCGGCATCGGTTTTGCAAGGATTGCCGAAATGAATTCTTCCTGCGTAGCCGTCATCGGATTCTTTTTCGACATCGTATCCGGAATAAAGTAATCGCGTCCCGGCAATACTTCACGTACCGAACTCATCTGTGCAGAGACGTGCTTGATACTGTCGATGATGCGTCCGTTCAGATCACAGAAAATAATGTTGCTGTGTTTTCCCATGATCTCGATGATCAGTTTTTTCCGGCACAAGTCACCCATCTCATCCAGATGCTCAATATCCAGGTGGATGATACGCTCGAGTGACGGTTGGGAGACTGCGGTGATCCGTCCGCCTCCGATATGCTTGCGCAGAAGCATGCAGAATCCAGGAGCCGTCATCGGACTTGGTTTGTTCTCGTTGGTTAAATAGATAAGTGGAAGAGAAGCACTGGCAGAGATATAGAGCCTTTTTTGTCCTTCATTTCCTTTTATTGTTAAAAGCAGCTCATCATTTTCTGGCTGGGCGATCTTGGAGATACGTCCGCCGACCAGAGTATGTTCTAATTCCTGAACGACTGCTGCGACTGTGATTCCGTCAAAAGCCATAAAAAGACCTTCCTTTCCTTACAGAATTTCATATTTGTCTAGTATAGCATAGTTGACGAACTTTGCCAAATGTCTTATAATAAATGCTGGTTTATTTTAAATAATGAATAAGAAGAGGATCATATCATGATTAAGAGTATGACAGGATTCGGACGCTGCGAAGCGGCTGATGAGGAACGTAAATTCACGGTTGAGATGAAGGGAGTGAATCATCGTTATCTGGATGCCAATATCCGTATGCCGAAGAAGCTTAATTTTTTTGAAAGTGCCATTCGAAGCCTTTTAAAGGAAAGTGTTCATCGTGGAAAGGTGGACATCTTTATTACATATGAAGACTTTTCAGAGAGTCAGGTCTCTTTAAAATACAATGAGACACTGGCAGCAGAATATCTGGAAAAGTTTAAAATGATGGAAGAAAAATTCTCACTGGAGAATGATATCCGTGTATCCACATTGTCCCGTTATCCGGAAGTCCTCACAATGGAAGAGAAGATGGATGATGAAGAAGAACTGTGGAAAGGACTTAAGAAAGCACTGGATGGTGCGATCGCACAGTTCGTACAGACTAGAACCGTAGAGGGAGAGAATCTGAAGAAGGATCTGATCGCGAAGCTGGACGGTATGCTTGAACTGGTCGGACAGATTGAAGAACGTGCACCGAAGATCATTGCGGAGTACAGAGAAAAGCTAGAAGGAAAAGTAAAAGAACTTCTGGAGGACACACAGATCGATGAGGGACGGATCGCATCAGAGATCGTGATCTTTGCGGACAAGATCTGTACCGATGAAGAAGTGGTACGTCTGAGAAGTCATGTGGAACATATGAAGGCAACCCTTCAGTCTGATGACAGTGGAATCGGACGTAAGCTTGATTTCATTGCACAGGAGATGAACCGTGAAGCGAATACGATTCTTTCGAAGGCGAATGATCTGGAGACTTCCAATATCGGAATCGAACTTAAGACAGAGATTGAGAAAGTCAGAGAGCAGATACAGAATATTGAATAAATCAGATTGTTAAGAAGATTAAAAGAGGGTATCGAAATGAGAGAAAAAGGGATTCTGATCGTTGTATCAGGTTTTTCAGGTTCCGGTAAGGGAACCATTATGAAAGAGCTGTTAAAACAGTATGATAATTATGCATTATCTATTTCCGCCACCACCAGAAATCCGCGTCCGGGAGAAGAAGACGGACGGGAATATTTCTTCAAAACTGTAGAAGATTTTGAAAAAATGATTGCGAAAGAAGAACTGATAGAGTATGCTAGGTACGTGGATAATTACTATGGAACGCCGCGTGCATATGTAGAGGAGCAGTTAGAGGCAGGAAAAGATGTGATTCTTGAGATAGAAATTCAGGGAGCGTTGAAAGTAAAAGAAAAATTCCCGGATACACTGCTTTTGTTTGTAACACCGCCGAGCGCAGAGGAACTTAAGAGCCGTCTGGTGGGCCGTGGAACAGAGACAATGGACGTGATCGAATTCCGCATGAACCGTGCGAAAGAAGAGGCACTGGAGATGGATCAATATGATTATCTGATCATAAATGATGACTTGCAGGAATGCGTAGAAGAGATGCATCAGATCATCCAGGGTGAGCACAGAAGAAGTTTCCGTAACGCTGAATTTATAGAGCATATGAAAGAAGAATTGAAAGGAGAATAAGTGTATGTTACATCCATCTTACACAGACTTAATGAAAGTAGTAAATAAAGACGTTGAAGAGGGCGAAACAAAGGTAGTTAACAGCCGTTATTCCATCGTTATGGCTACAGCAAAGAGAGCAAGAGAGATTATTGACGGATCTATGCCGCTCGTTGATGCAAAGGTTGGCGAAAAGCCGCTTTCTATTGCAATTGATGAGATGAATCAGGGAAAGATGACGATTATTGCACAGGATGAAGAGGAAGAAGAATAAAATCTGACACCTTAAGGATCCGTTGCAGACGGATTCTTTCAGACACATTGCTGACTGAGATACAAAAGGCAGATGCCGCAAGGTGTCTGCCTTTCTTGAACTGGATATAGCAAGATAGCAAAGATGTGTGTCGAATAGAATGCATACTGCAAAAATCAGAAATAAATAAAAAGGAGAACCGAATGAATATATTTTTCGTATCACTTGGCTGTGATAAGAACCTGGTAGATTCAGAGGTCATGCTTGGACTTCTGGATGCGAAAGGATACCAGATTGTTGATGATGAGACACTGGCAGATGTTATGGTGATTAATACCTGTTGTTTTATTCATGACGCAAAAGAAGAAAGTATCCAGACGATTCTGGATATGGCAAGATATAAAGAAGAAGGAAGATTAAAGGCATTGGTTGTAACCGGATGTCTGGCACAGAGATATAAGCAGGAGATTATTGATGAGATCCCGGAAGTTGATGTAGTGCTTGGAACGACTTCGTATGATAAGATTGTAGAAGCAGTAGAAGAAGCACTGGAAGGTAAATCAGAAGTAGAACTTGCCGATATCAATGCGCTGCCGCTTCCGGAGACAAAGAGACTTGTGACGACCGGAGGTCACTATGCATATCTGAAGATTGCAGAAGGCTGTGACAAACACTGTACATACTGTATTATCCCGAAAGTCCGTGGAAATTACCGCAGTGTACCGATGGAGCGTCTGATCAAAGAAGCACAGGAACTGGCTGACCAGGGCGTAAAAGAACTGATCCTGGTTGCACAGGAGACAACGGTATATGGACAGGATATTTACGGTGAAAAATCCCTGCATAAGCTTCTGAAAGAGTTATGTCAGATCAAAGGAATCCGCTGGATCCGCCTTCTGTACTGTTATCCGGAAGAGATTGATGACAATCTGATACAGGTAATGAAAGAAGAACCGAAGATCTGCCATTATCTGGATCTCCCAATCCAGCATGCAAGCGATGCGATCTTAAAGAGAATGGGAAGAAGAACTTCCAAGCAGCAGCTGATCGATACGATCACAAAACTGAGAAAAGAGATTCCGGACATCGCACTTCGTACAACGTTGATCACCGGTTTCCCAGGGGAGACACAGGAGCAGCATGAAGAAGTAATGGAATTCGTAGATGAGATGGAATTTGAAAGACTGGGCGTATTTACTTATTCGCCGGAAGAAGATACTCCGGCGGCGACCATGCCGGATCAGATCGACGAAGAAGTAAAAGAAGACCGTCAGGCAGATATTATGGAGCTGCAGCAGGAGATTGTATTCGATCAGGCAGAAGATATGATCGGAAAAGAAGTACTGGTTATGATCGAAGGAAAAGTTGCCGATGAGAATGCATATGTCGGAAGAACTTACCGCGATGCACCGAATGTAGACGGACTGATTTTTGTAAATACCGATGAAGAACTGATGACTGGTGATTTCGCAAAAGTGAAAGTTACCGGAGCAGCAGAATATGATTTGATAGGAGAGTTGATATAATGAATTTACCAAATAAGTTAACTGTTTTAAGAGTAATCATGGTTCCGTTTTTTGTATTTTTTATGTTGACAGATGTTGGTGGTCCTGCAAATAAATGGATTGCGCTGGTAATTTTCTGTGTGGCAAGCCTTACCGATATGCTGGATGGTAAGATTGCGAGAGCCAGGAATCTGGTGACAAATTTTGGAAAATTTATGGATCCGCTTGCTGATAAATTATTAGTATGTTCTGCGATGATCTGTATGATTCCTCTTGGAAAGTTAACGGCATGGTTCGTAATTGTAATTATTGCAAGAGAGTTTATCATCAGTGGTTTCCGTCTGGTGGCAGCAGACAATGGTATTGTGATAGCAGCAAGCTATTGGGGCAAATTTAAGACAGTTTCCCAGATGGCAATGATTATCGTACTGATCGCAGATTTCGGAGGTGTGTTCGATATCATCGGAACCGTACTGATCTGGGTATCACTGATACTGACAGTTGTATCACTGATTGATTATATTGCAAAGAATGTGCAGGTGCTTACACAGGGAGGCATGTAAAATGAACATCAGAATGTTGCAGGAGTCGGAACTATTACCGGCATTGCATCTGGTATGGGATGTATTTGCAAAAGAAAT
>ERZ773252.3959-NODE-3959-length-10767-cov-3.270631_pt1 | contig 10767 bp, 9 predicted proteins | sample MGYA00580517_ERZ773252 | MGnify/ENA primary metagenome ERZ773252 (study PRJEB29015, sample SAMEA2737766) | human gut metagenome | biome: human gut; feature: human-associated habitat; material: faeces | place: China | collected 2012 ... | reverse complement strand
TATAAAGAAATTATATTAGTTAATAGTATTGTGAAAGTAATTAGATATTGTTGCTATTTGATTTTGATATCAAAGTTTTTACTTGATGCAGTATATGAACGCAAGTATATATTATATACTGTTTGGATTGGCGTGTTACTGGGACTTAGTGCAATTGGTGCTGGTGATAAACAAATGTTTTGCTTACTATTGTTTTTTTGTGCATCATATAATGTAGACTTTGAAAAAATTATAAAAGTTTCATTGGTTGTCCATATTAGTGTTATGTGTATGGTTTTTGGAGGATGTTTTTTTCAAATCCTTGATAATCGAATTTATGAAGAGGGAAGCCGAATTCGATATAGTTTAGGATATGGATATACTACAACAAGTGCTAATTTATTTATGCATATTATTTTGATGTGGATATGTATTCGGAAAGATAAATTAAAATTTGCAGAAATATTCTTTTTGATAATCTTAATCAAATCCGCCAAAGGCATTACGGCACGGCTGACAACAAAGTCGAACGTTCGTTTCTCCTCTTCTGCGCGGGCATGACGGAATGTTACATTTTTCAGTCCGATAGCGTTTGCCACTTCGGTTGCTACCCGTACTTTTTTGCCGATACTGTCCACGAGGTGAAATGTTACTTCGGGAAATAAGATGGCTAAAGGAATACCGGGGAAACCTCCTCCTGTACCCAGGTCCATAATGCTGGTTCCGGGGCGAAATTGGATTGTTTTGGCAATGCCTAACGAATGGAGCACGTGATGCTCATATAAATTCTCGATGTCCTTGCGGGAGATTACGTTGATTTTAGAATTCCAGTCAATGTAGAGGTCGTATAGAGCTGCAAACTGTTTGCGCTGCTCTTCCGTCAGATCAGGAAAATATTTCAGTATGATTTCCACTGTTTGAGTTTTGAGTTATAAGTTTTGAATGATAGATATGGATGAATATCCTATTCTGTCACACGGGAGTGATAACAATAGGATATTCATTGGTGTTCAGCTTTTTATGAAATTTAATTTTTCAGTTCTCCCAGAATTGGGTTACTGCCTAGTAAATGCTCCATCATAGAAAATGGGATTGTTACCTTTACAGGTCCCATAGAATAAGGAGTGATATCGTATACATTATAATAGAAGGTGATTCCTTCTTTGCTTAGATAGAAATTTTCTGTCGGAGCGATGTCTCCGGTGGAAGCATATCCCATATCTTCCAATGCTTCGTGAGTGTTCACTTTATTGTCCGCCATGAGCTGGTTCCAGATCAGGTCGGTCAATGCGTCTTTGTAGTCTCCGACAAAAATATCATCAAGACGGAGCGGGCGCATCAGGGTGAGGTCCATGTTCAGGAAAGTAGCCATGTAAATGCCATGTGCACCTCCGGTATATTCGTTGTAGTCGATACGATATACAAGCAGGTCTTTATCATACAGTTGTACGTGGCTCTCTATACCTTTATAATAAGAATACCAAGCTCCGATGGAAGATTCGTCTTCTTTGTCTTTCTCGTCCTCGGCATACATCGGTTCGAGGTCGCGGCGGTATTCGCTGATATAGTTCTCGGTATATTGCTTTACAACTTCTTCCGGCTTTTCGCTGATGTATTTATCACCGAAGCAGGCCGAAATGAAATAAGAATTCAAACTGTCTTTCAGCATATCATCCGATGATTTTACCGGATAAGCAAAATTTATAATGATATTGCAGGCCGGTTTGGCTGTATCACTGAAGAGGTGTGCTGTCTCATTCACTTGAATGCTATCAAACTGTAACGCACCTGTGTTTTTGTTCATCTTGTCATGACAAGAAAACAAAAAGCCGCTTACCGAAAGTATAATTGCAAGCAGACTGACATATTGTTTTTTCATACCCGTTTTTTCTATAAATTCAACATTTGTTTTATCATTCACTATTGACAAATATAGATGAAATTCGTGAATCGGGCTAATAAAAACAGAAAAAAATGCAGCTATTTATCCCCAAAAATGGGATTGGCGGATATTATCCGCCAATCAATGCTTGCAAACTTTAGTGATATCTACTGTGAATCCATCTTCAACAGGCATAAATTTCCCTTTCATTTTCAGAAATTCGATAAGGGTATCTACATCCATGTTTTCTGCCGAGCAAGCATAAAAACGTTGCTGTGAGCCAAACTTCTTAATGATTGCTTCCCGCAATGATGATTCCGAGTAGCTATTTCCTTCCATCATGTGGAGGACTTCATGAGCATGTAATTGTTCCATAATCTTTTTTCTGCAAAGATAGGGCAGAGATTGCTTGGAAACTGTAACATATGTGACAAAACTGCATAATATTCATTGAAAATTGAAAATAACCATTTCACTATGCGTTCCTATTCTGAAGGGTGGTCCCCAAAGAGACAATCCGGAAGATACATACACGTGACTGTTTCCCCATTGGCGATAACCGTGGCTTTGCTCGAAGATATAATCGGTCACCCAATTAATAGGCCATATTTGTCCGTGGTGTGTATGCCCACTGAATTGCAGGTCGATGCCGGCAGCTTCCGTTTTTTCCAAATCAAAAGGTTGATGATCCAATAAAATGATAGGTTTGCTTTTATCGATATTCACCATTAACTCTTGCAGGGAATGACGCTTGCGGTTATGACGGTCATCACGTCCTATCAGTTGTATGCCGTTGGGAAGTGTAACTACTGAATCGCGCAATAATTGTATTTGAGTGCTTTTAATATATCGGATACTTTCATCGATACCGCTAATGTATTCGTGATTGCCGAGAACCATATAGATACCCATAGGAGCTTTCAAGTTAGCTAATTCTTCCGCCATATTCTCTGTATAAAGAGGTACGACGCTATTATCAATCAAGTCACCACTAATCAGTATCAGGTCGGGATGCTGCGCATTTATCATTTCCACATATTTTTTTAATGCGGCTTTCCCTGTGCCATTTCCCAAGTGAACATCGCTGATTGCGACGATTTTAATTGCTTGGGGAGTATCTTCATATCGTTTATTGGTTAAAATGCTGACTACATTGGTTTCCGGGTGATGATAGTTATATACCCCACATCCCAGCAATCCCAACGTGAACACTAAAGACAGATAGAACCTATATTTGTAGACAACTTTGAATAATTTCAAGATATCAAACAAAAGCAAGAATAATGCCATGTATAGAGTAAATATCAACCAACTTGTTCCAATGGTGTACATTGAATGGGAGATAAAGACAGGCATCTCAAGGTTACGAGTTAGCATCGTGCCGAAAAAGGATAAAGCACATATCCAGAATAAAACGGTCAGGAATATTTTTACTCCGAGAGATTTAACTTTCAGAGCTTGCTTTGCTCTGATAAATATGTAGGCATTACCTGCCAGATAAAGAGTGATAATGATGAGTAAATATGTAAGCATAGCGTTTACTTAAAAATCAGAGAATTTATTGGGGCAAAGATAGGTTTTATTGTTGAGTAAAAAGAGTTAATAGTGCTGATATGACTCTAAAATAGCCAAATAAAGGAAAGAGAATGTGTCTGTATCGGATTGATTGAATCTTAATTACGAAAAATTATAGGAAAATCTGTTTTTATTCTTATCTTTGTCCTCTGAAATGAAAAAACTAGCCTACATAACAGCACTTATCCTTTCTCTCCTGATTATCTATTCAGGAGGCGGAGTCTCTATTGTGCGTTATTGCTGTGCCCGTTGTGAGACAGTGCAGAGTTGCTGTGATTCAGGCTGTCCGAAGTGTAAAAAGTCTCATACTTGCGATTCAAAGAAAAACTGCAAAGAAAAAGGTTGTACGGTTACGATTTATAAGCTCGACCTGATGAAACACTCTACGGAACTGACCGTATCAGTTTTGGCAGTCGATCTTTTATGTGAGCATTTCTGCTATCTGCTGACTCCGACCTATGCGGATAAACCGGTAGAATTTGATAGTCTGACCTCTCCGCCACCTCTCTGCTCGAGGCAGAAGCTGGCGTTATATTCCACCTACATTATTTAGCCACTATTTCTTTCTTATTTAATCCTTTGCTTTCAATAGAACATGAAAGTAAAGCAGCACTGAATGCAACTAAGTTGCATGAGAAATGAATTAATTTTGTATCTCGAAAGTAACTTTAGAAAGAATGAAATATATGATAATAGGACTGTTCCTGTTATTTGCCGGCAATATATATGCGCAAGTACGGGGAACAGTGAAAGATAGTACCGGGGAGGCTATTCCGGGTGCCAATGTGTTCTGGATGAATACAGGACAAGGAGTGACAACCAAAGAGGATGGTAGTTTTTCTATCACTAAACCTTCCAAAAGCCACATGCTGATTGTCAGCTTTATCGGTTTTCAGAATGACACGATTCATGTGAGCAGTAAAAATCAACAACTGGATATTGTGCTTCGTGATGGAGTGGAACTGAATGAAGTAAATATTGTCACTCGTAAACTGGGAACGATGAAATTGCGCAGTAGCGTGATGAACGAAGACATGATAAGCAGTGCCGAATTGAGTAGAGCCGCTTGTTGTAATCTGGGTGAAAGTTTTGTGACGAACCCTTCAGTAGATGTGAGTTATTCCGATGCGGCAACAGGAGCCAAACAAATTAAATTGTTGGGGCTGTCCGGCACCTATGTGCAGATGTTGACGGAGAACATTCCGAATTATCGGGGAGCCGCCGCTCCTTATGGATTGGGATATGTCCCCGGTCCGTGGATGCAGAGTATACAGGTTTCCAAAGGAACATCTTCGGTGAAGAATGGTTATGAAGCCATCACAGGACAGATAAACGTAGAATTTAAGAAACCGCAGTTGCCGGAAGCTGACTGGGTGTCTGCCAATCTTTTTGCAAGCACTACCAACAGGTATGAAGCCAATGCGGACGCTACATTGAAACTTTCCAAACGATGGAGCACTTCTCTGCTGGTGCATTACGAAAATGAGACCAAGGCGCATGATGGCAACGATGACGGATTTGTGGATATTCCGCAGGTAGAACAGTATAATGTGTGGAACCGGTGGGCATACATGGGCGACCATTATGTTTTCCAGGCAGGTATCAAAGCCCTTTCTGAAACACGTACCAGCGGACAGGCCAATCACGGAGGGACAATGCACTCCGGTGATCTGTATAAAGTAGGGATTGATACGGAACGCTATGAATTCTTCACCAAGAATGCCTATATCTTTAATAAGGAGAAGAATACGAACCTGGCTTTGATTCTTTCCACCACTTTACACAATCAGGATGCTACGTATGGACGCAAACTGTATAATGTGGATCAAACCAACGTCTATGCTTCGCTGATGTTTGAAACGGAATTTAATCCGCAAAATAGTTTCTCCGCTGGATTGAGCTTCAATTATGACGCTTATGACCAACATTACCGTTTGGAAAATACAACGGACAATCCTCTCAAAGCCTTTGAAAAGGAAGCTGTTCCCGGTGCTTACGTGCAATATACGTTGAACCTGAATGATAAATGGATGGTAATGGCCGGTCTGCGTGGTGATTACAGTAACGAACATGGTTTCTTCGTGACTCCGCGTGCGCATCTTAAGTACAATCCGAATGATTATGTGAATTTCCGTCTTTCTGCCGGAAAAGGGTATCGTACCAATCATGTGTTGGCAGAAAACAACTACCTGCTTTCCAGCAGTCGTAAGGTGGAAATAGCAAAGAACCTGGATATGGAAGAAGCGTGGAACTACGGTGCCAGCGTCTCTACTTATATCCCTATATTCGGCAAAACGCTGAATGTGAATGCAGAATACTATTATACGGATTTCCTGAAACAAGTGATCGTAGATATGGATAGCAACCCCCATGAAGTAGCTTTCTACAATTTGGATGGACGCTCTTATTCGCATGTGTTCCAGGTGGAAGCAAGTTATCCTTTTTTCAAAGGATTCACCCTGACAGGTGCTTACCGGCTCACGGATGCAAAAACGACCTACAAAGGTGAACGAATGGAGAAACCGCTGACTAGCAAATATAAAGGACTACTCACGGCTTCTTACCAAACTCTGCTGGGAATATGGCAGTTTGACGCTACACTGCAACTGAATGGCGGTGGCAGGATGCCTACTCCTTATGAGTTGGGAGACGGACAGTTGTCTTGGGAACGTCGTTATGGCAGTTTTGAACAGTTGAGTTTACAGGTGACCCGTTACTTCCGCCGCTGGTCTATCTACGTAGGAGGCGAGAACCTGACAAATTTCAAACAAAAGAATCCGATTATCGATGCGGCAAATCCCTGGGGGAACAACTTTGATTCTACCATGATTTGGGGACCGGTGCACGGAGCAAAAGGATATATCGGAATACGTTTTAACTTAGCTAGAAATAGTGAGTAAAAGCAGGAAATAGCGAATGAAAGAAACGATCGCATAATAAAGAATATTAATTTTAAACTGATAAGAAAAATGAGAACAAAAAGATGGATGGCCACTTGCGTGGTGGCTCTTTTGAGTGTAACAGCTGTATTGGCAAAAGATATTCGTGTTGTTGTATTTAAAGTGTCGCAGATGCACTGTGAGAAATGCGAAAAGAAAGTAAAGGACAATATGCGTTTTGAGAAAGGGCTGAAGGATATTTCGACCGAAGTAAAAACGAAAATGGTAACCATTACGTATGACGCTGAAAAAACGAATGTAAAGAAGTTGCAGGCAGGGTTTAATAAGTTCAGTTATGAAGCCGAATTTGTAAAAGAAACAAAGAAAGACAATCAGAAGGCTGATAAGAAGTAATTGAACAAATACCTGTATTAGCTTGTTTCTATAAACAAACAAGGGTTCTTCCCCAACTTCTTTTTGAGAGGAGGGGAAGACCGTAAACAATAATTATATGGGTAACACAACAAAAAAGGCATTTCCTGTGCTTAATATGCATTGTGCAGGATGTGCCAATAATGTAGAAAGAACAGTAAAAAAATTGCCGGGAGTCATTGAGGCTTCCGTTAATTTTGCTACCAATACATTGACCGTTTCTTATGAGAAAGAGCAGCTGACTCCCGGAGAGATTCGTGCGGCTGTGCTTGCGGCAGGTTATGATCTGATTGTGGAAGAAGCCCACAAAGAAGAACGCCGGGAAGAGGAACAGCATAAGCGTTACACTCGTTTGAAATGGAAGGTAATTGGAGCGTGGATTTTGGTAGTACCATTGTTGGTATATTCCATGATACTGATGCATGTGCCATACTCTAATGAGATTCAAATGGTACTTGCTATCCCTGTTATGGTCTTTTTCGGAGGTGGTTTCTTCACCGGAGCCTGGAAACAGGCTAAATTAGGACGGAGCAATATGGATACTTTGGTTGCTCTTAGTACTTCCATTGCTTTTCTGTTCAGTCTGTTCAACACTTTCTTTCCCGAATTCTGGTATGACCGCGGATTGGAACCGCATGTCTATTATGAGGCTTCTGCGGTGATTATCGCTTTCGTCCTTACCGGAAAGTTGATGGAGGAACGTGCCAAAGGAAATACCTCAACAGCCATTCGTAAGTTGATGGGAATGCAGCCTAAAGCGGCTCGTGTTCTGCGCAATGGAGTGGAGGAGGAGATCTTGATTGAAAAACTTCAGGTAGGTGATTTGGTGGTTGTACGCCCGGGAGAGCAAATACCTGTGGACGGTCAGCTTTCCGAAGGCGACTCGTATGTCGATGAGAGTATGATTAGCGGTGAACCGGTTCCGGTAGAAAAGAAGAAAGGTGATAAGGTATTGGCAGGAACGATCAACCAGCGTGGTTCATTTATCATTCGTGCCGCACAGGTAGGCAGCGAAACCGTGCTTGCCCGTATTATCGCTATGGTGCAGGAAGCACAGGGCAGCAAAGCTCCCGTGCAACGCATTGTCGATCGTATTACGGGGATTTTTGTACCTGTCGTATTGGGCATTGCCATTCTGACATTTGTATTGTGGGTTACCATTGGTGGTAGTGAATATATCTCTTATGGTATTTTGTCGGCTGTTTCTGTTCTTGTCATTGCTTGTCCATGTGCTTTGGGACTTGCTACACCTACTGCATTGATGGTGGGTATAGGCAAAGCTGCCAGCCAGCATATTCTGATTAAAGATGCAGTGGCTTTGGAACAAATGCGCAAAGTAGATGTCGTTGTTCTGGATAAAACGGGAACACTGACTGAAGGACATCCTACAGCTACCGGATGGTTATGGGCGCAGTCGCAGGAACCACATTTCAAAGATGTACTTTTAGCTGCGGAAATGAAATCGGAGCATCCGCTTGCCGGCGCTATTGTCTCTGCGCTTCAGGACGAAGAAAAAATAAAACCTGCCGTGTTGGATAGCTTTGAAAGCATTACGGGAAAAGGAATTAAAGCCTCGTATGAGGGACATACTTACTGGGTAGGCAGTCATAAACTCCTAAAAGATTTCAGTGCGACAGTAAGTGATGTGATGGCTGAAATGCTGGTTCACTATGAATCGGACGGTAACGGCATCATTTACTTTGGACGTGAAAACGAGTTGTTGGCTATCATTGCTGTTTCCGACCCGATAAAGGCTACTTCTGCCGAAGCAGTGAAGGAACTGAAACGTCAAGGGATTGACATCTGTATGCTGACGGGTGACGGGCAACGGACTGCATTAGCCGTTTCTTCCCGTTTAGGAATCGAACGTTTTGTTGCCGACGCTCTACCGGACGATAAGGCCGAATTTGTGCGTGAGCTTCAAATGCAGGGAAAGAAGGTTGCGATGGTGGGCGATGGTATCAATGATTCGCAGGCACTGGCATTGGCTGACGTCAGCATTGCTATGGGAAAAGGAACTGATATTGCTATGGACGTGGCTATGGTGACTTTGATGACATCGGACTTGTTGCTGCTTCCTAAAGCCTTCCAGTTGTCAAAGCAGACAGTCAAACTGATTCATCAGAACCTTTTCTGGGCGTTTATTTACAACCTGATCGGTATTCCTATTGCTGCCGGTATCTTGTTCCCGCTGAATGGTTTGTTATTGAATCCGATGCTGGCAAGTGCCGCAATGGCGTTCTCCAGCGTGAGCGTAGTGCTCAATTCGTTGAGCTTGGGACGAAAATGAGAAATGAACTATAAAAAGACAGGAACCTGTAAGCTGTAAACGATGAATGGTAAGCTGTCATTTATGAACAGCGAACTGTAAATAATAGACGGTGAATACTTTGCGGATAATACGCAATTTATTCACCGTTCATTGTTTTACAACTCACCATTTATGTTTTCTATCGTCCTTCGTATAAATTATCTGTTTCTAAATTCCAATGGCGTCATTCCTACATATCGTCTGAAATACTTGCCAAAGAAAGAGGCACTGGGGAAGTTTAGAGAATATGCTATCTCTTGGATAGTCATATTGGTACCTTTCAGTTTGGCTTTAGCATCCATGATAACGATATAAGCAATGGTATCCAAAACACTTTTACCTGTCACTTGTCTCACAGTCGTGCTTAGATGTTGAAGAGATATACCTAATTTATCTGCGTAGAACTGTGCACGACGTTCATTTTTATAATTCTCGGTGATGGCTTGAATCAGTTCCCGGCAGATTTCCTTTTTGCGGTTCGAACTGCTGTTTTCTCCCGGAAATTTATGATATATCAGTCGTATGCTTGTCAGGATGGTCTGAAGAGACAATTCGACCAATTCAGAATCCATTTCGAAGTTCTCATTGCAACTGGCCCGTGATAATAGAGCAAAATAGTCTTTCAGATAACTGGCTACTTCTTCATTAAGAGGAACTACCGGCTGTTCTATCAGTTTGGGATATGCGTTACCAATATTCTTCATGAGATTGATCCGTCCGGCACAATGAGCAGAGAAGCCGGCAAAACAAAGGCATACTTTTTCTGTTCTCTCCCGAAACTGAATGATTGTTCCCGGCAATAATGTTATTAAGTCATTGGGGTGAATTTCGTAATCAAGCAGATTGATGGAGGCTTTCATCGAACCTTCGGTACAGATGGCAACAATACATGCTTGCAACCGGCAAGATTGCTTGTAAATATTGAGAATGTCTTCTGTTACATTCGTCCATGCTAATACTTCGGTAGGCAAGTCTACCTGTGGAAAGTCCATTTTCATAGTTGTGTGTGTTATATTAGGCCAACAAATGTACGCATTTTCTTTTTATTTCTTACCTTTGTTTTTATGAAAACAGTTTTTATCGATTGGAATTTGATACCGTATGCCGAGGCATGGCAACAGCAGACGGAATGGTTCGACGGGATAGTTCGTGCGAAAGCGGAAGGAGAACCGTACGAGAACCATATCATTATGTGCGAACATCCTCACGTTTACACTTTGGGACGTAGCGGAAAGGAAAATAATATGTTGTTGAGTGAGGAACAACTAAAAGCTATTGATGCTACGCTTTACCATATTGACCGGGGCGGGGACATTACTTATCATGGCCCCGGACAGTTAGTTTGCTACCCGATTCTGAATCTGGAGGAGTTCCGGTTGGGATTGAAGGAATATGTTCATCTGTTGGAAGAAGCAGTGATACGTGTCTGCGCATCTTATGGCATTGAAGCGGGACGTCTGGAGAAAGCGACGGGTGTCTGGCTGGAAGGTAATACGTCTCGTGCCCGTAAGATTTGCGCGATAGGAGTGAGGAGTAGTCATTATGTCACTATGCACGGACTGGCCCTGAATGTGAATACGGATTAGCGCTATTTCAGCTACATTCATCCTTGCGGGTTTATTGATAAAGGCGTCACTTCTCTGCGTCAGGAGTTGAAGCACGATGTGCCTATGGACGAAGTGAAGCAACGCCTTGAGGGTGAACTTAGA
>ERZ773252.3955-NODE-3955-length-10779-cov-4.168221_pt1 | contig 10779 bp, 11 predicted proteins | sample MGYA00580517_ERZ773252 | MGnify/ENA primary metagenome ERZ773252 (study PRJEB29015, sample SAMEA2737766) | human gut metagenome | biome: human gut; feature: human-associated habitat; material: faeces | place: China | collected 2012 ... | reverse complement strand
TGAAATAGAATTTTTCCTGATAGAAATGGTCGTCCGGGATATGGGTCTTGCGGTAAACGCCAAGAATGGATCCGTCTGCATCAATCATGGCAATGGAATTAAACAGGCGCTGAACATCCCTTTCATAAAAGCTGACCGGAATCACGACTCCAAGTTCTACGGCAACGGACTGAAAGCGCCGGACGGCGGGATTTTCTGTCAAGGGCATGGCATAATCATAATAATCGTATCGCTTTTCCTGACAAAAATACGGTCTTTCAAACAATTCAGGAAGAAGGATGAGATTGGCTCCGTTGGAAGCGGCTTCACGGACCATGGTCTCTGCTTTGTCTATATTTTCCTGTACCTGGCTGCAGCATGAAAACTGCAGTGCGGCAATTTTTATATTTTTCATAATCTGTTTCCTCTTTTCTTTGCCGGAATCTGCTGGGTAATACAGTGAATGTTGCCTCCGCCGGTCAGAATGACGCGTGCATCGACAGGGAGGATCCGTCGATCCGGAAAGCATTTTCCAAGAATTTCTGCAGCCACGGTATCGTTTTCATCGCCGAAACGGGGAAGAAGGACACAGTGATTGGCAAGATAAAAATTGATATAGCTGGCAGCAAGGCGTTCCCCGGCTTCCCGCTGGTCTTCGCCAGCTTCAAAATCATAGCCGAGAAGATCTTCTTCTGTAATACAGATGGGATGCTTTGGAATGGGCAGCTTGTGAATTACAAAGCTTCGTCCCTTCGCGTCAACGGTATGGGAGAGAAGATCAAAAGCGGCTCTGCTTCTGGCATACTGAGGATCGTTTTCGTCATCTGTCCAGGCAAGAAGTACTTCTCCTGGCTTTACAAAGCAGCACATATTATCGATATGGCCGTTGGTTTCATCGTTGTAAATACCAAAAGGCAGCCAGATGATTTTCTCGACCGAAAGATACTGACGCAGCTTTTCATCAATTTCCGCTCTTGTAAGAGAAGGATTGCGCCCCGGACTCAGCAGACATTCTTCGGTCGTAAGCAGGGTTCCTTCCCCGTCAACATGGATGGAGCCGCCTTCCAGAACAAAGGGGCGGGCATTATAGAAGGAATCTCCGAGAAAATTGCAGATTCGTTCCGGAACCTCACGGTCATGTTCAAAGTGGGAGTACAGACCGTCATACTGGCCGCCCCAGGCGTTGAATTCCCATTGAATGCCTCTTCGCCCACCCTGATCGTTAATTACAAACGTAGCGCCGGTATCTCTCGCCCAGGCATCCTCCGTTTGGGCTTCGATCAGATGAATCCGGTCGGAGGAAAGCAGTTCCTGTGCCGATGCTTTATCCTGTGGCCGGACGAAAAGATAAACCTGCTCATAAGCGGCAATTGCTTCTGCAATTTCTGCAAATGCCGCTCTTGCCGCTTTTGCGCCGTAATTCCAGGAGCCGGGGCGCCATGGCCAGATCATCAGCGTGCCTTCGTGGGGCTCAAATTCGCCCGGCATGTAAAAGCCATCGGCTTTTGGGGTTCTAAGACAATCGGTTTTTGAAATCTTCATATCCAAACTCCTTTATCATTCGGCAGTTTCCAGCTTTGTCCATCACCGCGATGGAAGGGAGTGGGATTCCGTTAAAGGTATTGGTTTTTACCATCGAATAAATCGCCATATCTTCAAAATACAGTCTGTCACCGATCCGGATTTGGGAATCGAAGGAATATTCGCCGATTACGTCGCCCGCCAGGCAGGTATTGCAGGAAAGGCGGTAGGTATAAGGCTTTTCCCCAGGCAGTCCGCTGCCTTTGAGCGGAGGGCGGTACGGCATCTCAAGCACATCCGGCATATGGCAGGCAGCGGAAGTGTCAAGAATTAAAATTTTTCCGTTATTTTCAACAATATCGAGAACTTCCGTGACATTGTAGCCTGCGTTTAAGGCAACTGCTTCCCCGGGCTCCAGGTAAATCTGAAGACCATACGTTTCTTTCATATGGTTGATACAGGAAATCAGGCGTTCGATATCGTAATCATCACGGGTGATATGATGTCCGCCTCCCATGTTGAGCCAGTTCATTTTAAAAAGCCACTTGCCGAATTTTTCTTCCACGGCGCGCAGCGTGGTTTCCAGATCATCCGAATTCTGTTCACAGAGGGTATGAAAATGAAGACCGTCCACAAGATCGGCCAGTTCGTCTGTAAAATCGCAGGCGCGGATGCCCATGCGGGAGCCGGGCGCACAGGGATCATAAATCGCATGGCCTTCCTGCGTGGAGCATTCCGGGTTGATGCGAAGTCCGGCTTTTGCGGTTCCGGAAGCCTTAAGTACAGGGAGGTACGTTCGGAGCTGCTTTTCTGAATTGAAAATAATGTGATCGCAGATCTGTGCGAGCTCTTCCATATCCTGCGGGCGGTAGGCCGGAGAATACACATGATTCTCCAGCCCCATTTCTTCCTTTCCAAGCCGCGCCTCATAGAGTCCGCTGGCAGTTGTTCCGCTGATATATTTTCCAATCAGCGGATATTCCGAAAAGCAGGAAAAGCATTTCTGAGCCAGCAGAATTTTTGCACCGGTGCGTTCTTCTACCTGGTGCAGGATCTTTAAGTTTTCTTCCAGTTTGCCTTCATCAATGACAAAACAGGGAGTTGGCAGTTCGTTTATCTTACACATAGGCTTAATCTACTAAAACAGGATTTTCTACGACCTTCCACGGAAGACCCCACTTGTTGAGTGCTTCCATGTACGGATCCGGATCGAATTCATCTGTGGTGTAGACACCCGGCTTGTTCCAGAGGCCGTTCACGACCATCATGGTTCCGATCATGGCCGGAACGCCGGTGGTGTAGGAAATCGCCTGAGACTCTACTTCCCGGTAGCATTCCTGGTGGTCACAGACATTGTAAATGTAAATGCTTCTTTCTTTTCCGTCCTTGATACCGGTAAAAATACAGCCGATGTTGGTTTTACCCACGGTGCGCGGACCAAGAGTGGAAGGATCCGGGAGAAGCTCTTTTAAAAACTGGATCGGTACGATCTGCTGTCCATTGAAGGTAATCGGAGTGGTCGAGAGAAGTCCTACATTTTCCAGACATTTCATATGGGTCAGATAGCTCTGGCCGAAGGTCATGAAAAAGCGGATTCTTTTTACGCCCGGGATGTTTTTGGCAAGAGCCTCAATTTCTTCATGGTGAAGAAGGTACATATCCTTCTCGCCTACCTCATCGAAGTTATATTCCCGTTTGATCGACATTGGCGGAATTTCCACCCAGTGGCCGTTTTCCCAGTAAGAACCGGGAGCGGATACCTCGCGGAGGTTGATTTCCGGATTGAAGTTGGTTGCAAACGGATATCCATGATCGCCGCCGTTGCAGTCCAGAATATCAATCGTGTGAATTTCATCGAAATAGTGTTTCTGTGCATAGGCTGCAAAAACGCTGGTGACACCAGGGTCAAAGCCGGTTCCGAGAAGACCGGTGATGCCGGCTTCCTTGAAACGGTCCATATAGGCCCACTGCCAGGAGTAATCAAAGTAAGCAGAAAAGCCAAGCTCTTCGCATCTCTTTTCGTAGATCGCACGCCATGCCGGATCATCCGTGTTTTCTGCTTCGTAGTTTGCAGTATCAATGTAAGGAACCTTACATGCAAGGCAGGCATCCATAATGGTAAGATCCTGATAAGGAAGAGCCAGGTTCAATACAGCGTCCGGCTGATACTGTTTGATTAAGGCGATTAATTCTTCCGTGCAGTCGGCATCCACCTTTGCTGTTGTGATAATCGTTTTTGTGGTCGGAGCCAGCTTTTCTTTTAAAGCATCGCACTTGGAAAGTGTGCGGCTTGCAATCATAATTTCAGAGAATACTTCACTGTTCTGGCAGCATTTGTGAATGGCTACGGATGCAACACCGCCGCATCCGATGATCATAACTTTTGACATAATTTTGTTCTCCTTTTCCAGAAAATGGTGTTGGGTTCATCTTTGGCTATAAGCACGAAAAAAAGACAGATGACGTGCATCATCTGTCTAAAAATCGAAATTTATACATGATCGTATTGTGCAAACTTCAGGGGATATGCAAAAATCCAAGCTTCCCCCTGCTTTCCTATGCAGAAATATATAGTCACGTACTCTTATTGACCGTTTCATAAGATGATGTGCTCGTCGTAGAGCATCGATTATAAAGTAATCAACTCATAAAATTTGCGCTTTTAACGCAATCAATAATGTGGCTCTTAACCACGCTCGGCAACTACCCCTGCCTGTCCGTCGGTTTTTTACCAGGGGCATATATTTTGCATAAGAACAGAAATGTTCGCTTGCAGTTCCAAATTATAAAGTGAAATGACATGGATGTCAAGAAAAATTTGTGAAACTATTCAGAGCTATGCGAAATGGAAGATTAAAAATCACAGGGTGATCCAGTAACGCTCCAGTGTTTTGTTTTCATCGGCACGATAAGCGGTGCCGTCGAACCGGCCGCCATTTTTCAGGATCGTTCTGCGGCTTCCCTCGTTGGTATCCAGGCAGCAGACCAGAATTTCGGAAAGGCCGAGGCTTTTGCAGTACGGCTGCACATTTTTCAGCATCCAGGAGGCATAGCCTTTTCTGCGTTCCGACGGGCGGACGGAGTAGCCGATATGGCCGCCAAAGGTGCGCAGAAAATCGTTCAGGTAGTGGCGCACCTGAATCATGCCGACAAGGCGGTTGTCTGATTTGCGGATGCACAGAAACTGTGTTGCGAGAACCATGCCCTCCGGCAGAGTCTCCTCTCTGGTATACCGCATGGTATCTTCAAGATACGCCTTCATATCATCAAACCGGCGAAGCGGTCCGCAGCCGTCCATGGAATCGCTGTTTTCCAGAAAATCGTTCCGGTAGGCGGCGAGCTCGGCGAAGTATTCCTCCGACGGTTCAACTAACATCAGTTCATCGTTCATCCTTAGCATTTCTCCGGTTCCGGATACTCGACGCCGAAGGTCTCAACGGTAACGGTAGCCATTCTCTGCGGCTGCAGCGGTTTGTCGCTGTAGTCGGTGTTGACAGATGCGATTTTATCTACGACTTCCAGGCCTTCTGTTACTTTTCCGAAAGCAGCGTATGCGCCGTCCAGATGCGGAGCAGCTTTGTGCATGATGAAGAACTGGCTTCCTGCGCTGTCCGGGAACATGGTACGTGCCATGGAGAGAACGCCTGGGGTGTGTGCGAGGTTGTTCTCAAATCCGTTCTGGGAGAACTCACCCTTGATGCAGTAATCCGGGCCGCCGGCGCCTGTGCCTGCCGGATCTCCGCCCTGGATCATGAATCCCGGGATGACACGGTGGAAGATCAGGCCGTCATAGAAGCCTTTTTTTACCAGACTGATGAAGTTGTTTACGGTGTTCGGGGCGATTTCCGGGTAAAGCTCTGCTTTCATCACATCGCCGTTTTCCATAGTAATTGTAACAATTGGGTTAGACATCATTGTTTTCCTCCTGATTTTTTTACGATTTTTTGATAAGACGTAAGCAGCCATTTTTCGAAGAAAAATGAGCGGATTACGAATGTTTTTGATGATTGCTGGAGTGCAAAGTACGTAGCAATCTGGTATCAAAGGGGTCAACCACCTTTTTCAGATCATTACTCCAGGAATGTCTCGTGGATCGCACGCATCGCCTGATCTGCGTATGCTTCGTCGATCAGGGCAGTGATGCGGATTTCCGAGGTGGTAACCATCTCGGTATTGATTCCTGCATTGGCGAGCGCACCGAACATTTTGGCAGCCACGCCTGAATGGGAGCGGACACCGGCTCCGATGACGGAAACCTTTGCCACGTTCTCGTCATAATCCAGCTTTTTGATGCCGAGCGAATCCTTATTGTCGTTCAGCACATCGATTGTGCGCAGCATATCCGGCTTTGCAACGGTAAAGGAAACGGACTTTGTGCCGTCCTTTCCGAGTGACTGGATCATGACATCGATGTTCAGATTGTTCCGATCCAGTAAATTTAAGAGGTGGAACGTGCTCTCCGGATCGTTGCCAAGGCCTGCAACACGGATTTTTGCCACATTTTTGTCGGCAGCCACGCCGCTGATTAACATTTTTTCCATTTTGGTTTTCTCCCTTACCATCGTTCCGGAATTCCGGTTCAGACTGGAGCAGACCAGAAGTTCCACGCCGTATTTTTTTGCGATTTCCACGCATCTGCTGTGAAGGACTTTTGCGCCGAGCGAAGCCATCTCCAGCATTTCATCGTAAGTTACCTCTTCCATCTTGCGCGCATTCGGTACAATCCGCGGATCTGCGGTGTAGACGCCGTCTACATCCGTGTAGATTTCACAGACATCCGCGTGCAGCTCTGCAGCGAGGGCAACCGCAGTCGTATCGGAGCCGCCGCGTCCGAGCGTTGTGATATCATCGTATTTGTTGATCCCCTGGAAGCCGGTGACAATGACAATTTTGTTGTCATCCAGCTCTTTACGGATGCGCTCGGTGTCGATCCGTTTGAAGCGCGCGTTCTGATAATCGGAGGTCGTGTGCATCGGTACCTGCCAGGCATTTAAAGAAACAGCACTGACGCCCATCTGAATCATGGTTATGGCCATCAGGGAAACGGAAACCTGTTCACCGGTGGCAAGAAGCATATCCATCTCGCGGCGGGACGGTTTTTCCGTAATCTGTTTTGCGGTTGCAATCAGTCCGTCCGTCGTTTTTCCCATCGCGGAGAGAACGACAACGACCTGGCTTCCGGCCTGCTGTTTTTCGATGCAGCGCTGTGCTACATTGCGGATGTGCGCAAGATCTGCGACGGAGCTTCCGCCAAATTTCATTACAGTCAGCATAACAGTTTTGATCTCTTTCCTTTTTGATTTACGCGGACAAAAGCGCAGAGCGTGTTTTACCGCGTTTTCCGGGCCGAAAAAACAGGAGTGGGACGTTTTTGGGCCGCGAAACTCTGATACATAGTATAGCGAAAACAGATAGAAAAAGCAAGGAAAAGCACAAGGAAAAGCACAAGGAAAAGCGGTTTCGTTCTGCGGTTGTATTACCTTTTTGTTTGTGTTAAAATGATAGGCAGAAAAAGAGGAGAAGAAAGCATATGATCATAGAAACAAATTCTGCGTCGGAGACGCTTGCCCTTGGCGAAAAGCTGGGAAAAGCGGCGAAGCCTGGCCAGATTTATACATTAAACGGAGACCTTGGTGTTGGAAAAACCGTTCTGACGCAGGGCTTTGCAAAAGGACTTGGCATCACAGAGGCAGTCAACAGTCCCACATTTACCATTATTCAGGAATATACTGAAGGACGTCTGCCATTTTATCATTTCGATGTTTACCGGATCGGTGATATAGAAGAAATGGAAGAAATCGGATATGATGATTATTTTTTCGGTGAGGGTGTCTGCCTGATCGAATGGGCAGAACTGATTGAAGAGCTGATCCCGGAGGGTGCGATTTCGATTACGATAGAAAAAGACCTCGAAAAAGGGTTTGATTACCGGAAAATTACGGTGGAATAAAAGAAAAAATCCTGAATGTGGTGGAAAAACAAAAGGAAATCGTAAAGATTCCTGTTTCCGGCAGACTGCCAAAATGAGTTGCACAGGAAGGAAATATCGGAAAGGAAACAAAAAATTATGAAAATACTTGCACTGGACAGCTCCGGCCTGGTGGCTTCGGTGGCTGTTGTTGAAAATGACACACTGCTTGCGGAATACACCGTAAATTATAAAAAAACACATTCCCAGACTCTGCTTCCGATGCTGGATGAAATCTCGAACATGACAGAGCTGGATCTTTCGACGATCGATGCGATTGCAGTTGCCGGAGGTCCGGGCTCGTTTACCGGTCTTCGCATCGGTTCTGCAACAGCCAAGGGACTTGGTCTGGCACTTGAAAAACCACTGATTTCCATTCCAACGACGGCGGCAATCGCGTACAATATCTGGGATACTGACAAATTTGTCTGCCCGATCATGGATGCGAGAAGAAACCAGGTCTATACCGGAGTTTACTGCTACACGGATCATCGTCTCGATACGGTCTGGGAACAGGATACGATGAGCATTGAGGCACTGGCGGAGGGCCTGAACTGCCTCGACCACGAAGTGATTTTCCTCGGGGACGGCGTTGCGGTTTACCGGGAAAAATTAGAGGCACTGCTGACGATTCCGTTTTCCTTTGCACCGGCACACGTCAACCGCCAGAGAGCGGCAGCCGTCGGAGCACTGGCTGAGGTTTATTACAAAGAAGGTAAGATTCAGACGGCAGAAGAGCACGAGCCGGAATACCTGAGAAAATCGCAGGCGGAGCGTGAAAGAGCGGAGCGGGAATCTGTGAAGCATGCCGATGTGGTGAAAAAACAGGAGAACGGAGAAAAAAGCGAATGATCACAATCCGTGAAATGCAGATCGATGATCTGGAGCAGGTGATGCCGATTGAGGAGGCCAACTTTTCGATTCCGTGGACAGAAACCGGATTTTTTACATTTCTGATCCGTGACGACGCACTGTTTCTTGTAGCAGAGGAGGACGGTGAAATTTTAGGATATCTCGGAATCCTGATTTCCTTTGATGAAAGTGAGATCACAAATGTCTGCGTGGCAGAAAAAGCGAGAAGACGCGGCATCGGCCGTGCACTGATGGAAGAGCTGTTCCGTCGGATGCAGGAGAGAAAGGTGCGCGTCATTCATCTGGATGTGCGCATCGGCAATACGCCGGCATGGAATCTGTACGAGAGCCTCGGCTTTGTACAGGACGGCATGCGGAAGGGGTACTACGATCTCCCGAAGGAGGACGCAGTGCTGATGAGCCGGACGGATGAATCGGTTCCGAAGAGGTAGAGAGAAATCGTTATTGTATACGCATTTAACGCACAGGACTTTCCTTTCATTCCCAGTAGGAATGGCGGGAAAGATGTGTTACAATCGACAGGACACAGGAGAATCTGATTTCTGTTTTGTGTCAGGAACGAAGAAAGAAACGTTTTTTGATACACGGGAGGAAGAAAAATGCGGAAATACAACAAAAACACAAATGAGCTGGAAGCGGCGGTGTGTAACTGCTGCGGAAAAAGCATGAAAATACAGAATGGAATGCTGCTGGAGGGGATCTGCTCGGTCGACACGACGTGGGGGTACTTTTCCGGGAAGGACCTGGAAAAGCATGAGTTTGATCTGTGCGAGGAGTGCTACGATCGGATTACATTGTCGTTTGCGGTTCCACCGGAAATTTCGGAGGACACGGAGGTTTAGAATTTCGGGCAGTTCGGCATCGTTCTGGAAGAAAGGGGAAGGTGCAATGCAAAGAGGTTTTACGATTCAGTCGAAGGTGGATGGACTGATGCTTGACGGGCTTGTGGTGGAGCCGGAGGAGGGCGTACAGCGGACGGCGCTTCTGCAGCTCAGCCATGGAATGAGCGAATACAAGGAGCGGTATCTGCCGTTTATGGAGTTTATGGCGGAACACGGTGTAGTGTGTGTGATTCATGATCACCGCGGGCACGGAAAGAGTGTGAAGTCGGAGCAGGATCTCGGATTTATGTACGGCGCAGGCGGCGCAGGGCTTGTGGAGGATCTGTTTCAGGTTACGGTATGGGCAAAAAAAGAGTACCCGGATCTGCCGTTTATTCTGATGGGACACAGTATGGGATCCCTGGTTGTGCGCACGTATGCGAAGGAGCATGATAGGGAGCTGGATGCGTTGATTGCAGCGGCGGGATTTCGGCATTCTCTGCCCGCCTGGTGCGTGCCAAAGCTGACGGCAGCAGAAACGGTGGCGGACGGTGCAGCACATGGCGCTGTAGAATCCTCCGGGCAGCATTTTGAAGCGATGTCCCTGCAGCTGGAGCAGTTGTACCACCCGCTGCTCGCCGACCCGGTCAAAAACGATATCAAAACGACAAACGGCGTTCTCCTGACCGGCTCCAACGCATCGGGTAAATCCACTTTTTTTAAGGCAGTCGCCCTGAACATGATTCTGGCGCAGACGATTCACACCTGCTGTGCGGATCATTGTCAGAGCAGCTACTGGCGCGTGATGACCTCGATGGCGCTGCGCGACGACCTTGGCAGTGGAGAAAGCTATTATATTGTAGAAATCCATTCCTTGAAACGAATTTTAGATGCGGTGCAAAGCCCGGGTGCACCGGTGCTGTGCTTTGTGGACGAGGTGCTTCGCGGTACGAACACAGTGGAACGGATTGCGGCCTCCACACAGATTTTAAAGAGCCTGCATAAGCCCGGCGTGTGCTGCTTTGCGGCAACGCACGATGTGGAGCTGACAGGACTTCTGGAGGCAGAATACGACAATTATCATTTTGAAGAGCAGATTGCAGACGGGGATATTTCTTTCCCGTATCTGCTGATGCCCGGGCGTGCGACTTCGAGAAATGCGATCCGATTGTTGGAAATGATGGGTTACAGCGAAGAAATTATTAAAAAAGCGGATGATCAGGCGGCGGAATTTTTAAAAACCGGTGTCTGGAAAGCGTGAACGTGCAGCGCAAAAACGCATGTCCGTACTGCGTATGCTATGCAAAAAAACAAAAAGGAATGAAAAACAATGCAGAATGTAACACTATATACAGATGGCGTGGCAAGAGGAAACCCGGACGGACCGGGGGGCTACGGCGCAGTTTTGCAGTTTGTGGACAGCCAGGACAATCTACATGAACGGGAATTTTCTGCGGGTTATATCCGCACGACCAACAACCGGATGGAGCTGATGGCGGTGATCGCCGGTCTGGAAGCGCTGACAAAGCCGTGCCGGGTGGAAATTGTTTCCGATTCGAAATATGTGACGGATGCGTTTAACAAAAAATGGATTGACGGCTGGCTGAAAAAGAACTG
>ERZ773252.3939-NODE-3939-length-10829-cov-3.170317_pt1 | contig 10829 bp, 9 predicted proteins | sample MGYA00580517_ERZ773252 | MGnify/ENA primary metagenome ERZ773252 (study PRJEB29015, sample SAMEA2737766) | human gut metagenome | biome: human gut; feature: human-associated habitat; material: faeces | place: China | collected 2012 ... | reverse complement strand
GATCATATGTTATCAAATATATTTTTGGTCAGCGATCCTGAATTAGCTCCTTTTATGAGGCGTATCTGTTTGCGAGATAAGCAAAATAAGATTACTTATTATCCAGAAGGAAGTCATAACTTGTTACCAGAACCTGGAATGACATATGTTTCTTTTTTACATGAAGGTGATGGAGAACTGACGATTTTGGGAGCAAAATACGAATTAACTAGTATGAATTATTTTCAAAAGAAAATCTACTCTAGTAATGAATTTGTTGATGGTCCAATTCAAGTGATTGTGCCAAATGGATATGTGATTGTCATCCAGACTAAAGATAGGAGTTAGTATGATCTATCTACTTACACTTTTAACTTTATTAAGCTTTGGGATTCTTATTGTTCTTTTCTTGAGAAATATGGAGTTAAAAGAACAGATTAATAAGGGGTTGGAAGAAAATGCAGATAATCTTTCAGATCAAATTTCGTTTCAATTGGAAAGTTTTGCTAAGACAAACCAACTGGAAACGACAAAGCAATTGAACCAATTGCAGATGGAACTATATCAACAGTTGACAGATATCCGAGAAGTTTTACATCAAAATTTATCTGATAATCGAGACCGTTCTGACCAACGTCTTGAGCAAATAAACCAAAGCTTAACCAAAGCTGTTAAAGATATGCAGGATTCCAATGAGAAACGTTTGGAACAAATGCGTCAGACAGTTGAAGAGAAACTTGAGCAAACCCTACAAACACGTTTACAAGCCTCTTTTGAGACAGTTTCAAGACAGTTAGAGTCAGTCAACCAGGGCTTGGGGGAAATGAAAAATGTAGCCAAGGATGTTGGAAGTCTTAACAAGGTCCTTTCAAATACAAAAACACGAGGCATTCTGGGAGAGCTTCAATTAGGACAAATTATTGAAGACATATTGACTGTTAATCAGTACGAACGAGAATTTCCTACGGTATCAGGTTCAAGTGAACGAGTTGAATATGCAATCAAAATGCCAGGAAACCATAAAGATGAATATATCTACCTTCCCATTGATTCTAAGTTTCCTTTGGAAGATTACTATCGTCTGGAAGATGCTTATGAGTCTGGTAATAAAGAGGAAATTGAGAATCACCGTAAGTCTCTTTTGACTAGTATTAAGCGATTTGCCAAGGATATTAACAAGAAGTATCTTAACCCACCTGAAACCACAAATTTTGGTATATTATTTTTGCCGACGGAAGGACTTTATGCTGAGGTAGTACGCCAACCAGCCTTCTTTGACGCCCTTCGTCGCGAGGAGAATATTGTTATCGCAGGGCCGTCAACTTTATCAGCACTCTTGAATTCATTGTCCGTAGGATTTAGAACTTTGAATATTCAAAAGAATGCAGATGATATTAGTAAGGTTTTAGGTAATGTCAAACTAGAATTTAGCAAGTTTGGGGATATGTTAGCTAAAGCTCAGAGACAATTGAATACAGCAAGTAAAACGGTCGATAGTCTTCTCAACACAAGGAGTAGGGCAATTGTTAGAGCTCTTGATACAATTGAAACCTATCAAGACAGTGCGACACAAAGTTTGTTAGATTTACCACGATTAGAAAACGAGGACAAGCATGAAGATTAATCAAATGAAAAAAGACGAGTATTTTGAAGGTTTTTATCTGATTAAGCGTGCAGAGGTACGTAAGACAAGAGCAGGAAAGGATTATATTGCCTTTACTTTTCAGGATGATACTGGAGAGATTTCAGGAAACCTTTGGGATGCTCAGCCTTATAATGTCGAAGAATTTACCGCAGGTAAAGTAGTGCATATGGAGGGGCGTCGAGAAGTTTATAATAATACTCCTCAGGTAAACCAAATTACCTTACGCTTGCCTACATTTGGTGAGCCAAATGATCCAGCTGATTTCAAAGAGAAACCACCGGTAAATCCTTCTGAAGTACGTGAATACCTAGAGCAAATGATTTTTAAGATTGAGGAAGCAACTTGGCAGCGTGTTGTTCGTGCTCTTTATCGAAAGTATAATAAAGAGTTTTTCACTTTTCCAGCTGCTAAAACAAATCATCATGCCTTTGAAAGTGGACTAGCCTATCATACAGCTACTATGGTTCGCCTAGCGGACAGCATTGGAGATATTTATCCAGAGCTCAATAAGAGTCTACTTTTTGCAGGGATTATGCTTCATGATTTAGCTAAGGTTATTGAACTTACTGGTCCTGAAAACACTGAGTATACGGTTCGTGGGAACTTAATTGGTCATATTGCCTTGATTGATGAAGAAATTACCAAGGTCCTTGTGGAACTTAATATTGACGATACGCGTGAAGATGTCGTTGTTTTGCGTCATGTCATTCTCAGCCACCACGGACAACTGGAGTATGGTAGCCCAGTTCGCCCGCGTATTATGGAAGCAGAAATTATTCATATGATTGATAATCTTGATGCCAGTATGATGATGATGACGACAGCCCTTAACCTAGTAGGACCAGGAGAAATGACAAATCGTCTCTTTGCTATGGATAATCGTTCCTTCTACAAGCCAAAATTTGATTAAAATCGAAATTAAGCGAGCATCTTATATGAAAATGTTCGTTTTTTGCTGTATTATGGTATAATAGTTAAAAAGTACAGAAAATATAGGTAACATATGAAATTAAAACGAAGTGAACGCATGGTAGTGATTTCAAACTACCTAATTAATAATCCCTATCAATTGACAAGTCTCAATACTTTTGCAGAGCGATATGAAGCTGCTAAGTCTTCAATCTCAGAAGATGTTGCTATCATTAAAAAAGCTTTTGAGGAAAGTCAAATAGGAGAAATCGAAACAGTAACTGGTGCATCTGGCGGTGTTATGTTTACACCGACCATTTCTGATGAAGATGCAAGAAGTCTGGTTGAAGATCTTTGTAAACGTCTTTCAGAGAGTGATCGTATCTTACCAGGTGGTTATCTCTACCTATCTGATTTATTGAGTACACCGTCTATTTTGAAAAATGTTGGTCGTATCATTGCTAGTGCCTTTAAGGGACAAAAAATTGATGCCGTTATGACTGTAGCAACTAAAGGAGTTCCTTTAGCAAATGCAGTAGCAGATGTCTTGAACATTCCGTTTGTTATTGTTCGTCGTGACTTGAAAATTACAGAAGGTTCAACCGTATCGGTAAACTACGTTAGTGGTTCAAGTGATCGTATTGAAAAGATGTTCCTTTCAAAACGTAGTTTGAAACCTAATAGCCGTGTCCTTATTGTCGATGATTTTCTTAAAGGTGGCGGTACCATTACGGGTATGATTAGCTTGCTTTCAGAATTTGATAGTGAGTTAGTAGGTGTAGCTGTATTCGCAGAAAATGCCAAAGGCGATCGTGATATCCATGAATATAAATCATTACTTACTGTTTCTGACATCGATGTAAAAGCACAGAAGGTAGAAGTTGAAGTCGGTAATATTTTTGATAAATAATTAATCTACGATAGTATTCCTAATTTAAAGATTAGGAATTTTTCTTTTTAACAAGAAAGTCTTGACAATAATCATCAAAAAATGATACTATATTAGACGGTACTTTTTACTTTTGGTCTCTCAAAAGTGTACAGAGACGTGCTGACATAAGTTGCAAAAGTACACACAGATATGGGCTGTCACCAAGTGCCATATCAACCAAAAATAAAAAACACAGGAGAATGTAGATGCCTACAATTAACCAATTGGTTCGTAAACCACGTCAATCAAAAGTTGTAAAATCTAAATCACCAGCTTTGAACGTTGGTTACAACAGCCACAAAAAAGTTCAAACTAACGTATCTTCACCACAAAAACGTGGTGTTGCAACACGTGTTGGAACAATGACACCTAAGAAACCTAACTCAGCCCTTCGTAAATTCGCTCGTGTACGTTTGAGCAACCTTATCGAAGTTACTGCTTACATCCCAGGTATCGGACACAACCTCCAAGAACACAGCGTTGTTCTTATCCGTGGTGGACGTGTAAAAGACCTTCCAGGGGTACGTTACCACATCGTCCGTGGTGCACTTGATACTGCAGGTGTAGCTGATCGTAAACAAAGCCGTTCTAAATACGGTGCTAAACGTCCTAAAGGATAAGAAGGGAGATAAGATAAAATGAGTCGTAAAAATAGAGCGCCTAAACGCGAAGTATTGGCAGATCCATTGTACAATTCAAAAATCGTTACACGTCTTATCAACCGTGTAATGCTTGACGGTAAACGTGGTACTGCTGCAACAATCGTATACGATGCTTTCGAGCAAATCAAAGAAGCAACTGGAAACGATGCTCTTGAAGTATTTGAAACAGCTATGGACAACATCATGCCTGTACTTGAAGTACGTGCACGTCGTGTCGGTGGTTCAAACTACCAAGTCCCAGTTGAAGTTCGTCCAGAACGTCGTACAACTCTTGGTCTTCGTTGGTTGGTTAACGCATCACGTGCGCGTGGTGAACACACTATGAAAGATCGTCTTGCAAAAGAAATCATGGATGCTGCAAACAACACTGGTGCATCAGTTAAGAAACGTGAAGATACTCACAAAATGGCTGAAGCAAACCGTGCCTTTGCACACTTCCGCTGGTAATCATAAGTTTCAAGCTGAATTACAGTCATATATTCATAAGCTAAGATTATGGATTTGTAATGGGCTGACTTTGAATTCAAATAATATCATTCCTATCATTTGAAAATCAGTTAAATATTAGTGAAAAACGGGTAGGTCCTGCCTATCCGTTTTTTGACAATAATGTTATAATAAATAAGTAAACTAAAATATTTATAGGAGAATAAACCTAATGGCACGCGAATTTTCACTTGCAAAAACTCGTAATATCGGTATCATGGCCCACATCGATGCTGGTAAAACAACTACAACAGAGCGTATCCTTTACTACACTGGTAAAATCCACAAAATCGGTGAAACTCACGAAGGTGCATCACAAATGGACTGGATGGAGCAAGAACAAGAACGTGGTATCACAATCACATCTGCCGCTACAACAGCACAATGGGATGGTCACCGCGTTAACATCATCGATACACCAGGACACGTGGACTTCACAATCGAAGTACAACGTTCACTCCGTGTATTGGATGGTGCCGTAACCGTTCTTGACTCACAATCAGGTGTAGAACCTCAAACTGAAACAGTTTGGCGTCAAGCAACTGAGTATGGTGTTCCACGTATCGTATTTGCCAACAAAATGGATAAAATCGGTGCAGACTTCCTTTACTCAGTAAGCACACTTCACGATCGTCTTCAAGCAAACGCACACCCAATCCAATTGCCAATCGGTGCTGAAGATGATTTCCGTGGTATCATTGACTTGATTAAAATGAAAGCTGAAATCTATACTAATGACCTTGGTACAGATATTCTTGAAGAAGATATTCCAGCAGATTACGTTGATCAAGCAAACGAATACCGTGAAAAATTGATCGAAGCAGTTGCTGAAACTGACGAAGATTTGATGATGAAATACCTTGAAGGTGAAGAAATCACTAACGAGGAATTGAAAGCAGCTATCCGTCGTGCAACAATCAATGTTGAATTCTTCCCAGTTCTTTGTGGTTCTGCCTTCAAGAACAAAGGTGTTCAATTGATGCTTGATGCGGTTATCGATTACCTTCCAAGCCCACTTGATATCCCTGCAATCAAAGGTATCAACCCAGATACAGACGAAGAAGAAACTCGTCCAGCATCTGATGATGAGCCATTTGCAGCTCTTGCCTTCAAGATCATGACTGACCCATTTGTAGGTCGTTTGACATTTATCCGTGTTTACTCAGGTATCCTTCAATCAGGTTCATACGTAATGAACACATCTAAAGGTAAACGTGAACGTATCGGACGTATCCTTCAAATGCACGCTAACAGCCGTCAAGAAATTGAACAAGTATACGCTGGTGATATCGCTGCTGCTATCGGTTTGAAAGATACTACAACTGGTGACTCATTGACTGATGAAAAAGCTAAAGTTATTCTTGAGTCAATTGAAGTTCCAGAACCAGTTATCCAATTGATGGTTGAGCCTAAGACTAAAGCTGACCAAGATAAGATGGGTATCGGTCTTCAAAAACTTGCTGAAGAAGATCCAACATTCCGTGTTGAAACTAACCCTGAAACTGGTGAAACAGTTATCTCTGGTATGGGTGAACTTCACCTTGATGTCCTTGTTGACCGTTTGAAACGTGAACACAAAGTTGAAGCAAACGTAGGTGCTCCACAAGTATCATACCGTGAAACATTCCGTGCAGGTACACAAGCACGTGGATTCTTCAAACGTCAATCTGGTGGTAAAGGTCAGTTTGGTGATGTTTGGATTGAATTTACTCCAAATGAAGAAGGTAAAGGTTTCGAATTCGAAAATGCTATCGTCGGTGGTGTGGTTCCACGTGAATTCATCCCTGCAGTAGAAAAAGGATTGGAAGAATCTATGGCTAACGGTGTCCTTGCTGGATACCCAATGGTTGACATCAAAGCTAAACTTTACGATGGTTCATACCACGATGTCGATTCATCTGAAACTGCCTTCAAGATTGCTGCGTCTCTTGCACTTAAAGAAGCTGCTAAGACTGCACAACCAACTATCCTTGAACCAATGATGCTTGTAACAATCACTGTTCCTGAAGAAAACCTTGGTGATGTTATGGGTCACGTTACAGCTCGTCGTGGACGTGTTGATGGTATGGAAGCACATGGTAATAGCCAAATTGTTCGTGCATATGTTCCACTTGCTGAAATGTTCGGTTATGCAACAACACTTCGTTCTGCAACTCAAGGACGTGGTACATTCATGATGGTATTTGACCACTATGAAGATGTTCCTAAATCAGTTCAAGAAGAAATCATCAAGAAAAATTCTGGTGAAGCTTAATTAGAACTTATAAAGTTAAGGTACTTATGAAAGTAAGTGCCTTTTCTATTTGCAATTTTTTGAAAAAAATTATATAATATGACTGTTGAAAGGTTGAGTTGAAAGCGCTCAAGTTAATCTTTTCACAATAGGGAGAGCTTGCTCTCAAAATTATATTTATTTGATTTTCATAAGGAGGAAATCACTAATGGTAGTTAAAGTTGGTATTAACGGTTTCGGTCGTATCGGTCGTCTTGCTTTCCGTCGTATCCAAAACGTAGAAGGTGTTGAAGTTACTCGCATCAACGACCTTACAGATCCAGTTATGCTTGCACACTTGTTGAAATACGACACAACTCAAGGTCGTTTCGACGGTACTGTTGAAGTTAAAGATGGTGGATTTGAAGTTAACGGTAAATTCGTTAAAGTTTCTGCTGAACGTGACCCAGAACAAATTGACTGGGCTAACGACGGTGTAGAAATCGTTCTTGAAGCAACTGGTTTCTTTGCTAAGAAAGATGCTGCTGAAAAACACTTGCACGAAGGTGGAGCTAAGAAAGTTGTTATCACTGCTCCTGGTGGAAACGATGTTAAAACAATCGTATTTAACACTAACCACGACATCCTTGACGGTACTGAAACAGTTATCTCAGGTGCTTCATGTACTACAAACTGCTTGGCTCCAATGGCTAAAGCATTGCAAGATAACTTCGGTGTTAAACAAGGTTTGATGACTACTATCCACGCTTACACTGGTGACCAAATGATCCTTGACGGACCACACCGTGGTGGTGACCTTCGTCGTGCACGTGCTGGTGCTGCAAACATCGTTCCTAACTCAACTGGTGCTGCTAAAGCTATCGGTTTGGTTATCCCAGAATTGAACGGTAAACTTGACGGTGCTGCACAACGTGTTCCAGTTCCAACTGGATCAGTTACTGAATTGGTAGCAGTTCTTGAAAAAGACGTTACTGTTGATGAAGTGAACGCAGCTATGAAAGCAGCTTCAAACGAATCATTCGGTTACACTGAAGATCCAATCGTATCTTCAGATATCGTAGGTATTTCTTACGGTTCATTGTTTGATGCAACTCAAACTAAAGTACAAACTGTTGATGGTAAACAATTGGTTAAAGTTGTTTCTTGGTACGACAACGAAATGTCATACACTTCACAACTTGTACGTACTCTTGAATACTTCGCGAAAATCGCTAAATAATTCAATTGTATAAAAAGAAGAGCTTCGGCTCTTTTTTTATTTCTCAAAATAATAAAACAGCCGTATAAATTGGCTGTTATAATCTCAGTAGTATTGTAATTTATGAATAAGCTAGAAGGCATTCCAAATAAGTAGAAAGAGCATGACACAACCCCATGAGTTTTTATTGTGTTTTTGAATGGCTAGCATACCATAAATTAGTATAAAAACGGTAAGTGCTTCAAATAAGGTATAGATATCAAAACCAATGATTCCCTGGATAAGAAGACAAAAAATCGCACAAGTTATTGCTCCACTATCTAACCAAGAGTAAGGAGATGGAAAACGTATGCGTATCTTTTCAGCGATGACTACATAGTTAAATTCTTCCCAGAATTCCTAAATAAGACAGATGAATAGGTATGCCAGGATATTACTAGGAAATGATTGTCTTATTACTTCTTTTGTTAATTGTATTGATTGAAGAGGTAGATAGGAATGAATCTGGTGAGTAACTACTTTCAATATGATAAGTGGTAAGGCTATAAGAAGAGATTGAAAAAGGGTGGTAACTAGATTTTTGGTGATTAATCCAAAGTGTCTGAAAGATTCTTTGCGATAAAGCATAACAGTGCTGGTTCCCAAGCCTGCAATGGCAAATTGACAACTGGCTAATAAGATTAATCGAAGCCATAGTGGTACTGAGGTTTGGTTAGTGTATGAAAAAAGAGTTGGTTTAAGAGTAAGAAAGAGGAGCAGAGGAACAAGGGTAAGAATAAGGATTACATTTAGATCATGGTCAGCTTGTTTCTGCTTCTTGTTTAGCTGTTTTTTCATGGATATTCGACCTTTCTATTTAGATTATATGCTAAATGCCTTATACTAGCAATAAGCTAGAAATCCTTCTGATTTTGCTATCTCTTTTATGCATTTTGTGATATAATGAAAACGTATTAAAAAATTAAGGAGTCTGATCAAATGGCTAAATTGACTGTTAAAGACGTTGACTTGAAAGGGAAAAAAGTTCTCGTTCGTGTTGACTTCAACGTACCTGTAAAAGATGGCGTGATCACTAACGATAACCGTATCACTGCTGCTCTTCCAACTATCAAGTACATTCTTGAACAAGGTGGACGTGCAATCCTCTTCTCTCACCTTGGACGTGTAAAAGAAGAAGCAGATAAAGAAGGTAAATCACTTGCTCCTGTAGCTGCTGACTTGGCTGCTAAATTGGGTCAAGACGTTAAATTTATCCCAGGTGTTACACGTGGTGCTGAATTGGAAGCAGCTGTTAACGCTCTTGAAGATGGACAAGTTCTCTTGGTTGAAAACACTCGTTTTGAAGATGTTGATGGCAAGAAAGAATCTAAAAACGATCCTGAACTTGGTAAATACTGGGCATCACTTGGAGATGGTATCTTCGTAAACGATGCATTCGGTACAGCTCACCGTGCACACGCATCTAACGTTGGTATCTCAGCAAACGTTGATAAAGCTGTTGCTGGTTTCCTTCTTGAAAACGAAATTGCTTACATCAAAGAAGCAGTTGAAACTCCAGAACGTCCATTCGTAGCTATCCTTGGTGGTTCTAAAGTATCTGATAAGATTGGTGTTATCGAAAACCTTCTTGCAAAAGCTGATAAAGTTCTTATCGGTGGTGGTATGACTTACACATTCTACAAAGCACAAGGTATCGAAATCGGTAACTCACTTGTAGAAGAAGATAAACTTGATGTTGCTAAAGCTCTTCTTGAAAAATCAAACGGTAAATTGATCTTGCCAGTTGACTCAAAAGAAGCTAATGCATTTGCTGACTACACTGAAGTGAAAGACACTGAAGGTGAAGCAGTAGACCCAGGTTTCCTTGGCTTGGATATCGGTCCTAAATCAATTGCTGAATTCGATAAAGCCTTGACTGGTGCGAAAACAGTTGTATGGAACGGACCTATGGGTGTATTTGAAAACCCAATCCTTGCAGCAGGTACAAAGGCAGTTGCAGCAGCACTTGCTGAGACAGATGCTACAACAATCATTGGTGGCGGAGATTCCGCAGCAGCAGTTAACCAGCTTGGATATGGTGACAAGATGAGCCACATTTCTACAGGTGGCGGAGCTTCTCTTGAGTTCTTAGAAGGTAAAGAATTACCAGGTGTTGCAGCAGCAAACGATAAATAATTTCAGAATTACGGGAGTAGCGTTAGCTACAGAGTAATTCGTGACATCAGTTAGGGTCAGAATACCTTTTGACCCTAACATCATAAATATATAATAAAGGGGAATTTGTTATGCGTAAGAAAATTGTAGCAGGTAACTGGAAAATGAATAAAACTCCTAGTGAGGCAGTTGAATTAGTAAATATGTTAAAACCACTTTGTGCGAATGAAGATGTTGACGTAGTATTCTGCGTACCAGCAATCGACATTATCCCAGCTATGGAAGCTGCAAAAGGTTCTAACATCGCAATTGGTGCAGAGAATATGTACTATGAAGAGAGCGGTGCTTACACTGGTGAGATTTCTCCTGCTATGTTAGTAGATGCTGGAGTAAAATACGTTGTTCTCGGACATTCTGAAAGAAGAGAATACTTCGCAGAGACAAATGAAACAGTTAACAAGAAGATGTTAAAAGATACCGAACATGGTATCACACCAATCATGTGCTGTGGAGAAACATTAGAGCAGAGAGAACAGGGTGTTACAATGGACTTTATCCGTCAGCAGGTTAAAGTTGGTTTCTTAAATGTAACAGCAGATCAGGCTAAGACAGCAGTTATCGCTTACGAGCCA
>ERZ773252.3931-NODE-3931-length-10854-cov-6.542921_pt1 | contig 10854 bp, 6 predicted proteins | sample MGYA00580517_ERZ773252 | MGnify/ENA primary metagenome ERZ773252 (study PRJEB29015, sample SAMEA2737766) | human gut metagenome | biome: human gut; feature: human-associated habitat; material: faeces | place: China | collected 2012 ... | reverse complement strand
TTTGTGAAGAAGATAGTATATATTTACCCTTATTTCACTTTGTCATTTAAGCTAATTACAGCAAACACAGAAACCATGTGAATAATAAAAGGAGTGATTAATTATGAAAAAAGAGGGATACAGCAGACCGGGATTTTTCGGTACAATAAACCATTATGATGCAAGCGGAAGAAAGGTAGGAGAAAGCAGACCGGGATTTTTTGGTGGAATGAATAATTATGATGCAAACGGACATAAGGTAGGGCATAGCAGCCCCGGATTTTTTTGTGGTATGAATCATTATGACAACAACGGACATAAAACCGGATACAGCAGTCCAGGTCTATTTGGAGGTGTTAATACATACGACAATAATGGTCATAAAAAACACCACAGCGAAAAAAGTTTCTTGGGCGGATATAATCATTATGAGGAGTAATGGAAACGATAATTACGATTTTGATAAGGATTGATGATTATGGCAAATGTAAAATTTGAATATCTGTTTTTGGATATTGAATGGAATCAAGCACCTAAAACAACAGATATAGAGGAAAGAGAACCTGTTCAAATAGGAATAGTTGCAGCAGACGCAAATTTGAATATAAAAAGAACATTTTCTAAATCAATTAGATTAAGTTGTAGTGAATGTTTTAATCCGAACACTTTTACTGTATCTCATTACCCACTTGACGCTATTATGAAGTCAAAAAGCGAGGAAACAGTGTTAAAAAATATGAGCATATCTTTTCCAAACTATAAGTATATTGTTGTGTGGACAAACGAGACTTATGAATTATTAAAGAGAAGAACGGATAAATACGGAATATCAATGCCAAGACACAGAGTGATTATACTGCAACAACTTCTTATGCAAATTGCCTGTGACGGCAAAAAAGTTATTGGTTTTGAAAAGTCGTTAAAACAAGCGGGAATTAAATATCAAAAGAATTATTTGCATTATTCAAAACACGATGTAAACTACTTATACTTATTGTTTTGTAAGTGTTATGGTGAATATCGAAAATTAACAGAACAAGAAACGTGTTACTTAAATCCAAGAACTCATAAGGTACATAACGGAAATTGTCGATATGCCGACAGTGAATTGATCAAATCGAGTAAGGACGTGATTTTTCAAGGAAATAAAGTGTGTAAGGTATGCGGTTGTGAAAATGATTGGAATAGGTTTCATTGGAAAACAAATATTAAAATAAAGAGAAAGTATAATATAAAAGATATTAGAGATTTACCGCTTACTATTGAAAATATGAATAGAATATGTGATATGTTTAATTTAAAGTACAGCGTTACGAATGACGCAGTGTTTATAAAAACACCGTTTGGAAGATGGATTGTATATTTGAAAGGTGATGAAGTAAAAGAACTTCATCATGAAAATTACAGATCAAGACGAGGTGAACCGTTAAATGCTCATAAAAAGTGCATTGACGGTTATCATAAACAAAAACTTGTTTCAAACAATTTTTACGATGTGATATACTATATAAATTGCCATGATTCAGCAATGACTCGGAGGTGGAAAGAAAAAAGTCGGATTGAAAAATTATTTGAAATGATTGATAATCAAAGAATTCAGTATGCAAAGAATTAAATAAAGAGAAAGTCGGACTGTCTTAAGATAGCCGGATTTATTCGGGATAACAAGAGTCAATTTCAAGTATTATGAAAGCCTTCATTATGGTGTAGAATAGAAATACACCAAATGGAGGTTTTTGATTATGCCACGAAGAAAAAGAACATCGGAAGAAATTGCACGAAAGGAACGAAAAAAGCACTTATGCAGAATTCCCCTGTGGCTGATAGCTTGTTTAAAACGCTGTACCTTGCAATGTTGGACATAACGAAAAAATGGACAGGTCGCCGTCGTGATTGGGGCAAGATTCATTCTCAGTTGGAGATATTCTTCGCTGATAGAATCAGCTATTGACAATTGCTGATTTTTCTGATAACGTAAAAGCGGACGGAATTTAATTCCGTCCACTTAAATAAATTTTTCTACACTATTTTGTATTTACACAAAACTTGAAGAATACTCGATTATTTATAATATTTATCTCTATATTCTTTCGGGGTTATACCGACGTGCTTTTTAAATGTACGGAAGAAATGTTCGTAGCTTGAATAACCTGTTGCAATTTGTGCGTCTGTAACTGACGCACCGTCACGGAACAGCTTTTTTGCCATTGTTATACGCTGCAAAGTTATGTAATTACTAATTTGTGTGTTAGTATATTGCTTGAAAATTCTTGATACATGGTTTGGTGTCAGATAAAATTGTTCGGCGATTTCTCCGAGGCGTATATTTTCTGTAAGATGAGCGTCAATATACTTAATAATCTGTTCAACCGTTTTTCGTGTACCTGTTGTGTGCTTATCGTTTATTTTGTTTTCATTCAAATTTGATGTATGTACCAAATCGTCCACTGTTTTTAATATCTCAAACAAAACCGACATTTCCGAAAAAGTATCGTCATTTTTACATTCGGTAAACTTATTTATACGATTGATAAGCAACGATATTTGAGATTTGTCGGGAGAGATTACAAGAGGGTGTTTGGTGTCCGTGAGATATTTGTATCTCGGATTGTCGGCCATGAAATGTTCAAGCCATGACGCACTTACAGTTATAATATATCTTTCATATTCACAATCCAACAGTTGCGTGAACTGATGTACACAGTATGACGGAATTATAAGCAATGTATTTTCTTTGATAGGCATTACGTTTGAACCGAGTAATATGTTCGGTAGTGACGATATGCTTAGATATATTTCGATTGCGTTATGTGTATGCGGCGGCATAAGATATGTCGGCTTTTCATTCCTATGTATAACCTCAAATTTATTTTCAAAAGAAGAATATTTTATATTTGTATCCATTTTGCTCACCTCATAGTTTAAATAATATCATATTACTAATTCCAAATCAATAGCTTTGTGCGTGAATTTATCATAAAAGATGCAGTATTAGAACATATACAAATATGATTAAATACTGTATAATACAATTAAAGATAAAGATTACGAGGAGGAGAGTAATATGAAACTAAAAAGAATTATCGGTTTAGCTTTAGCGGCGGTGATGAGCATAAGTAGTTTTAGCGGGCTATATATTACATCATCTGCGGCGGAGCTTGCAAGCTACATATGGGATTTGACAGACTGCGGCGAGGCAAGCGGTTATGTTACTCCTGAGGGTGGTTCGGCACGAAACAACTGCACTACGCTTACTGTCGGAGAAGATGTTTCTAGCGAATACACAAAGAACATAACAGCACCGAAGGACGGAATGTTGTCATTCAATTTAAGCAGAGATGACACGGCTATCGGTAAGGCAAACAACAAGGCAACAATTTCATCAGACGGACTTGTTGCACCCGGAAACGGAGCACATATTTATTTCTACAGTTCAAAGCAAGGAACTCTTACCGTATATGCAAACGCAAATATATGGTATGCGTCATCAGACAGTGCGGCGTCGGGTTACGGTTCTGATAATACTGCAAAGATAGTGGACGGCACGACTTCGTTCTACGTTGAGGCAAATAAATATTACAGAATACGTTCAACCGGCACAACATCTCCGATTACATATACAAAAATTGCTTTTGAAGAAATAGCACAGCAATATGCGGTGAAAGTCAGCGATAATATATTGAACGGAACAGTTACCGTTGACAAAGAACAGGCAACGGAAGACGATATTGTAACAATAACCGCAACACCGCTTAATAAAAACTTTGAAGTGGATACTATCAGCGTAACAGGCACAAACGGTGCGGATATTGAAGTTTCAAATAACGGTGACGATACATATACTTTTACCATGCCAAATCAAGCGGTAACAATAAATGCGACATTTAAGGCAAGTGTTGAGGGCAACATTGAAAGTATTAAGATAGGCGATATGCCTGAATATATTGCAATACCGTCAAATGAAAGTAAAAATATCAATGTACCGATTATTGTAACAGATGAATACGGCGGAGTTGTTTCGGGTATTAATGTAGATGTATCACTAAAAGAAAGTTATGACGGAGTATCAATTTCGAACGGAACACTTGTTATTGACAATAGTGCGAAAGACGGAGAAATCACTCTTATAGCATCCCACGGAAGTTTCGGTGACGAAAAGACGGTAAAACTATATAATCCTGTTGCTCAAAAGATTGAAATTGATGGCGATTATTCAATAGAAATACCTAAAGAAAATACGGCAGATTTCAAATATTCCGCAAAGGTTTATGACCAACATAATAAAGTAATCGAAAATGCGGATTGTTCATGGAAAATGGATACATATGACAATACGGGAATTTCTATCAGCAATGATGTTGTAACGGTTTCAGCGGACGCAAAAGAACAGACAATTACTGTTACGGCTTTCATAGATGAAGTCAAAGATACAATGCGTGTTACAGTTGTTAAAAATCAATTTATGTATAAGCCGATTGACGGCGGTTATGAAATAGACAACGGCACAACAAATTATACACGTCCTATATATTATCCTCATATGCACGATTTAGGTAACGGAAATGCTTCATTTAACTATGTGTATTATATGGGCGACCAGCCAAAGCTTGCACTTTCAAGTGCGGGAACTATTAAACTATTCGGACATATGTTCTTAGGCATTAAGGGCGGCAAATGGCTTGACAAAATGGAAAATATCACATCACGTTATACCTATGGTCACGAAGAATACACAATAACGGATTCATCATTTGAGGGTGAAATTAAACTTACATTCACACGTTCAAACGAAACAGACACAATGCTTGTAAAAGCGGAACTTCCTGACGAATTGACAGACAAATTAGTTGTTGCAACCGCAGGACAAGGCAGTATAAATGCGTCTGAGCCTACTGAGGGAAACGGCAATAAACTTGAATTTGATTACACCAACACACAAGGCAGAACAATTTCAGTAGACAATAATATGTTCGTTATCGGAAACAACGGTTCTGTAACAACAAAAGACAGTGCATTAAATAACGTTACAGTACCTACCGATATTACGGGTACATCAAACGTTGATATGCACTACACAACAAAGGACGCAAGCAAATACGCTAACGGCGTTGACGCACTGTTAGCATCAACCGACACAACATATCCTATGGTGGTCGGAACAACTGACGGAAATAAAGAAAACACAGTATATATGCTTATGACAACTTATGGTGTCGATGATTATGTTACACAGTATCAGACAGAGCCGGAGGAGATTTTTGAAAACGGTATCGAGTATTTTAAGGAAGTATCAACAAAGATGTCTGTCGATACACCTGATCCGTATATAAATTCTGCATTGACATCTATGGTAATGGCGGTTGATTCGCTTTGGTCATCACCGTCAATATGTCACAGTGCGATTGGTTATCATAACGGTCAAGGCGGTTGGCGAGGAGCATACAGTTTCGTTGACATAGGTAGAAACGACTGGATAAAGTCGAACGCTAAGGAGTATATGAAAAATCAAGAAGCGGACGGACGTATATGGGCTTATCCGACTAAGGACGGTCGATACAATATGAATGTTGTATTCGTTGATATACTTTTTCAATATTGGGACTGGACAGGTGACGACGTTTTCTTTAAAGATGAGGGCGGCTATAATATGATAGCAAAGCACCTTGAATTTATGGATAAATATATGCAAATGCCGAACAGTAATCTTTACGAAAACTGGCTTGATGCATGGAACACAGATAATAAGTGGAATAACGGTGGCGGCGGAAGTATCGCAACATCATATACTTGGAGAGCATATTCGCAAATGGCGAGAATGGCTGAAAAATTCGGTTATACCGAGGATGCTGAAAAGTACAGCAAGAAAGCCGACGCAATTAAAAAGGATATGAACGATATGCTTTATGATACGGATAAAGGTGTATTCGGTGAGTATATCGAGCGTTTCGGATACCAAAGATTAAATTCTGCTCCGGATTTATCATCAATTTATACTCCGGCTGATATGGGTATAGCAACCGATGAACAACTTCATTCTATGATGAGTTTTGCAAAGCACGAAGTTCCGAGCTTGCCGGACTTAGATAAGATTTGGGATAATATTGACTTTAAATATTCATCAAACAGAGAGCCGAATTTCTATTCAAGTAAAGGAATTTACCTTGAAGAAGTTTTAAATAATGCTCTTGCTCATTATGAAAACGGTGATCGTGACGCAGGTATGCAGCAGTTCAGAGCGTGTCTTGTTCCGCTTATGCACTCTAAGGCGGCAGGACAAGGAACGGCACAGCACATTGTAAGAGAAGGCTTGACAAACAAAGGACATATTGACTTCGGCGATGTCACCGCACAATATGTAAGAACGGCACAAGAGGGTATATTCGGTATAAAGATGAATGTACCCGATAAAGTAGCAAACATTACTCCGGGATTCCCTGAGGATTGGGGATATGCCTCAATAAAATCAGATGCTTTAAGCTATAATTACAAATACGAAGATAATACAGATAAATTTGAAATATCTTCGCAACAAGCATTGAGTTACAATCTGCATATTCCTGTAAGAAGTTCAAAAATTGAAGAAGTTAAAGTAAACGGTGCAGCTATAACAGATTATACAGTAGACGGTTATGTAAATGTGACAACACCTATCGGAACAAGTGCAACAGTGACAGTTAAATACGGCAATGCAGAAAAAGCAACTGTAACTGCCGCTGAACAAGCAGACATAAATTCATCATACACAATTACATCAAATGGAACAATTAAATCTATTTCAGATCCACAAGGTGTATTAAAAGAAATACCTGCACTTGATACAGAAAGTACAACGGTAACACTTGGAGAAAAAACAGGTTGGCACAGCATTTATGTTACGGTTGAAAAGGATAATCAGACAGTTAAACTTCCTATTGATATAAATATAATCGGAGAAGAAGTAAGCTATTATCAAGCACCGGAGCAAGACAAAAAATATGAAACAATAGATTTAAGTAAATATGTTAATAAGGATTTAAGAACTTTGCACGACAGTGAGTACACAACACCTTGGGCAGATGAATTTGACGAGTATTTCTATTGGTCAACCGAAGTTCCGAGAACAGTATTGCCATGCGGCAGAAGTTGGTGGGAATTGCACGGAAGTAAAGACAAGAGTGCTTATGTACCCGAAACATTGTCTATACCAAATGCAAATGAAACATATACAACAGATGACGGAGTGCCGTTTAAGATTTCGGGCAATGACGGCAATAATGCGGTATTTACATCATTGTATAATGAAGTACCCGATAAGGTGACAATACCCGTAAACAAAGGTGCGTCAAAGGTGTACTTTATGCTTAGTGTTTCAACGAATAATATGCAGAGCCGTATTGAAAATGCAAGAATAACGTTAAATTTAAAGGACGGTAAAAAGAAAGTACTTCCGCTTACCAATCCGGATAATATTGACGATTGGCTATGCTATATGCAGACTCCTTATGCAGAGGATGGACAGATTGTAATGTGGGGAGATAAGGCACATTCAAATATCTTGTCGGTAGAACTTGATGAGCCGGATTATATTAAAAGTATAGATTTTGAATGTCTTTCTTGTGAAGTGCTTGCAGGACTTCTTGGTGTAACGGTTGTTTCGGCAGATGTACCTGCACCTGAGGAGAAAACGGTTTATACCGAGGACGGTGTTGTAATAACGGCTGAATATAACACTGACGGAACATTAAAGAATATTAAGAGTATTGTAGATGTCAAGAGCGGTGATGAAGTAATTGAACCTATGGCGGATAACGAAAAAGTATTTGCTTGGGATTCGCTTGACGGTATGAAACCGCTTACAGTAGAAACAAATTAGTAATCTCTCTCTTTTAAAGCCTGTTCACACTGATTATATGTGAACAGGCTTTTATATTAAAGTAAGGAGGCAATATATGAAATTGATTAATAAAAATATACATACCATACCAATGAAATATCCTGCGTCTTGGCACGGTACGCTTGAACGTGATGGTTTGGTGAGCGGTAACGGACATATAGGTGCAAATGTGTACGGTGGAGTGCAGAGAGAAAGTGTGGTAATAACCCATTCGGCTTTATGGTCGGGTAAAGAATGTAAGGATTTGCCGAATGTAAGCGATAGCTTGAAAAAGACAAGGCAAGAAATGGACAATGGAGAGTTTTATAAGGCTCAACGCATTTTGGCAGATGAACTTTTAAACAGTGGATATGATAACGAACGTGGTTTTCCGTTGCCGCTTGCTGAGGTTAATATAAAATACAGTGGTTTGACCGGCTTTTCAAATTATCTCAGAGCAATAAATATGGAAACGGGAGAGGTAAGTTCTCAATTTAAAGAAAACGGCATATGGATAAAAAAAGACTTGTTTGTTTCAAGAGCGGACGATATGATAATTTTTAAAATATCATCTGAAAAATCGTTGCTTAATGCTGAATTTTCATTGGATATGATATGCGATAAAGGAAATATTTGCTTTGAAAGCGAGTATGTGAAAAAACACAGAAAAATCAGTGTGTCGGGAAATGTATTGAAATACACTTTGGTGAATACAGAAGGGCTTGCTTACGGTGCGGCGGTGAAAATAGAGAGTGCAGACGGCAAAATATCGAGTTCAGACAAATCTGTTAAAGTAAATTCAGCCTCGGAAATTTTGGTAAAGATAAAAGTATTTATAAACTCTGAAACAGATATAACTTCTCTTATGAACGAATTGAATAGGGAAAATGAAATTTATGAATATTATCTTAAAAGACATATTCCGCTTCATAGCAAGTTATACCACAGTGCAAATCTCACACTTGGGGACAATAAAAATTTATCGAACGAAGAACTGCTTTTAAATGCTTATGACGGTGTATCGTCAAATGAATTAATAGAAAAATTATGGCGGTACGGTCGGTATTTGTTTATAAGCGGTTGCAGTGAGGACGGTTTGCCGTTTACTATGTATGGCTTGTGGGCGTATGAATATAGGCAGATATGGAGTCATAATATGGCGAATGAAAATATTCAAATGATTTATTGGCATACGAATGTCGGAAATCTTACGGAGCTTAGTAAGTCGCTTACAGAATATTATATGAATCGAATAGACTGTTTTCGAGAAAATGCACAGAAACTTTACGGTTGCAGAGGAATATTTATTCCCGCAGGTACAACGCCTAATATGCCGTATCCAAATCAAATTGTTCCCGTAATTCTTAATTGGACGTGCGCGGCGGGTTGGCTTGCACAACATTATTACAGATACTATTTGTACACCAATGACAAGGAGTATTTGCATAGTACGATTTTGCCATTTATGAAAGCAGCGGCGGATTTTTATGAAGATTTTATAGTGCTTGATGAAAACGGCAAAGTAAAGATATATCCGAGTGTATCGCCTGAAAATACACCGCGAAATTTTATGCCTAAGGAAAATAAAAGTCACCCGATGACAACAACAATAAATTCAACCATAGATTTAGCTATCATAAAGGAGCTTTTCACAAATCTTATCAAGCTATGCGAGAAAAATGATTGCTATAACGATAAGCTTGACATATGGCGTAATATTGTAAATTCAATTCCGACATATAAGACAAATGAAGACGGTGCGGTAAAGGAATGGCAGAACGATAGATTTGAGGACAGATATTATCACAGACATTTGTCACATCTGTATCCCGTATTTCCGGGTGATGAAATTACAAGTGAAAGCAATAATATTTCGTCATTTGAAAAGGCGGTTGACCTAAGAGAAATAGGAGCGCAGACAGGTTGGTCGCTTGTACATATGGCAGCGATATATGCACGTTTTGAACGTGGAAATGATGCTATGCAGTGCCTTAACGATATTGCAAAAACGTGTATTCAGAAAAACTTTTTTACACTGCATAACGATTGGCGTCGTATGGATATTTCACTTGAAATGGAAAGCGGTGCTCCGGTGCAGCTTGACGCACTTATGGGATATGTGAATGCAGTGCAGGAAATGATTTTATATTCATCAGAAAAACTTGTTAAATTACTTCCCGCTTTGCCTGATAATATGTCAAAAGGCAAAATTGATATGTGGCAGTTTGTCGGCGGAAGTGTAAATATGGAGTGGGATATTAAACTCGGAAAGTTTATCGCAATGCTTAAGGCGGATAGAGATATTGTAATTGACATAAAATTACCTAAAATATTTGCCGATAAATGTAGATTTTTAGGAAACGCCACAGTCAATCAAAACGGAGAAATAGTATCGGCTAAATTCAAAAAGGGTGATGTATTGAATATTATAAGTGATTAAAAATGATATATGTTATTGCGGCAAATAAAATATTTTTGTACTATTGTCGAGGAAGGCAGTTTTACGGAGGCGGTGGAGAAGTGTTTTATATCGTAATCAGCAATTTCACAGCAGATACAATCTCTTGAAAAAGAGTTGGGTGTAAAATTTATAAAAAGAGAAAATCGTCGATTTTCTCTTACGCATATCGGTGAATATATGTATGCTTCTTTTAGAAACTGAACGTATATGCAAAGAAGTAAAACGTATAGGTCGAGATGAATATGAAAGCTGTTATGTTTTTTTTTATTGCGGACTACGAAACGCAAACAGAACTTGCCGTCTCTACAGATATAAATGGAGAGTGATTATAAAAAAGTCTATCTCAACATCAGTCGATTCAAATATGGCAAATGTGCATGATGAGGTTAATTCTTGGGGGATAATAAATAATGATAAACCAACTTGTTTTTGTGGCACTGATATTGTAAAAGTAAATCATAAAAACCGACCACCAAATTTGAAGTGAACCCCAAAATTTAGACAAAATTGAGTCAATTTCAAGTATTGTGTAAACCTTCATTATGGTGTAGAATAGAAATAC
>ERZ773252.3923-NODE-3923-length-10878-cov-2.751086_pt1 | contig 10878 bp, 8 predicted proteins | sample MGYA00580517_ERZ773252 | MGnify/ENA primary metagenome ERZ773252 (study PRJEB29015, sample SAMEA2737766) | human gut metagenome | biome: human gut; feature: human-associated habitat; material: faeces | place: China | collected 2012 ... | reverse complement strand
CCCCCTCGGCCTGCACCTCCGGCCATGCCTCGCACACTACGGCTACGGCTCCTTTCTCTACTGCCTTGCCGATATAAGCGTGACCGTCGGCCTGCGTCCCTTTGACCGCGACAAACAAATCGCCCGGCTGCACAAGCCGGGAATCCATATTGATTCCCGTAATATTCCGTACGGTATCGCCTGTGACCCGTACGACACTCACGCTTTTCAGCAAAATATCCAACTCCATCATCATGCTTCTCCTTTATCTTTTTAATTTAATCTGTATGGTTTGCCCTTTCTTATATTTGACGTACGGCGGGATGCTTTGCGAAACCACACGCCCCACGCCTTCCAATCTCACTTTCAATCCCCGGCTCTCCAGCATATACACAGCGTCTTTCGCCCCCATGCCTTTCACGTCCGGTACGATTTCCATCGGCGTATTGTCACCGCGCAACGTCACGACATTCCCGCTGTTCACCGCTTTCCCCCAAACGCTCTTTCCACCTTTGTCCGTACTCCAGTCTTGCCGGAAAGGAATATCCAGTTCTTTCAGTACTGCCCGCGTGGCATTCATATCACCGTCCAACACATCCGGAACGAAGACGGAAGCCGAGTCTGACGCTTCCGAGACATCGCGATATACCCCTTTCGCCATAACGCTTTGGGCGATCTCGCTGAACACCGGACCGCAATGTCCGCCTCCCGAAGCCGGCAGACCGGACTTTTGTATCGCGACGATACAACTGTACTTCGGCCGGTCTGAGGGATAATAACCGCAAAAACTGATAAGATATTTCATCCGGCCTCCATGATAACCGCCGCGCCCTTGGGCCACCTGGGCAGTACCCGTCTTGCCGGACACCTTGAAATCCTTGCATCCGGCTTTCTTGCCCAATCCTTTACTTACTACCATTTCGAGTATTTCCTGAATGTCGTTCAGTGTCTTCGGAGAGCATATCCGCTCTTTGATGACCTCCACCGGGAACTCGCGCACGATTTCACCATTCTTCCGGACAGCTTTTACAAAACGCGGACGTACCATCTTTCCGCCGTTGGCGATGGCATTATAGAAAGTCAGTGTGGCTATCGGCGGCATCTGGGTCTCATACCCGATGCTCATCCACGGCAAGGCAGTCTTCGACCAATTGCTACCGTCTTTCTTCGGGCGGCGTACCCGCGGCTCTCCGCTTCCCATCAAAGGTATATTCAGGGGAATGCCCACTCCTTCACGATACAGCCCATCCACGAATTTTTCCGGATGGTCTTTATAGTTGTCGTCTACCAAGCGGCTGACTCCGATGTTGGAAGAATACATCAGCACTTCGGGCACGCTGATTCTTCCGTAACCGCCACGCCGCCAGTTGTGATCCTTCATCACTCGTCCGTGCATCTCCCACTGCCCGTTGCCGGTGTCTACGAAATCATTCTTCGAAATCTTTCCGTCCTCCAACGCCACCATGATGGAAGCGGTCTTAAAAGTAGAACCGGGTTCCATTAAATCGGACACGGCATTGTTCTTCACCTCGCGATACTCGCCGTCTGCACATTTCGTCATGTTCACAATGGCCTTCACATCTCCCGTGGCCACCTCCATCAGCACCACCACGCCCACGTCGCCATTGATGTTTTTCAACTGTTTCAACAGGGCCTTTTCCGCCGCATCCTGCATGGACACGTCGATGGTCGTCTCAATATCATTGCCGTCCACCGGAGGGGCGTCCACCAAACTCAACCACTTATTACGCACTTTGGCACGATGGGATACGCCTTCCTTACCCCTCAAAATGGAGTCGTAGGAAAGCTCCAGTCCGTAACGCGCCGAATCCTTACTGGCATACAGAGCCCCCAACGTACGCGTGGCCAACGAACCGTATGGTTTCTTTCGTTGATTGAATTCCTCAGCATAGAATCCGCCCTTGAAAGGAGACTCTCGGAACAACGGTAATTTCTTGCATTCCTTATACTGGATGTAAGAAATTCGCCGACCGTATATCTGCCAGTTCCTCCGCCTCAACTTTTTCCCCTTTTTCAGCCGTTTCTTGAAATATCCGGCGGTTTTATCGGGAAAGATCTTACTCAACCCCTGGGAAATGGAATCCAGGTCGGCTATCAACACACTGTCTCTCCAAGCCTGCAGTTCCTTGGCCGTTTCCGGATTCTTATCCGACGCGACATAATCCATATAAATCTTATATTCCGGCAAGGAACTGGCCATAATCTGCCCGTCTGCCGAAAGGATGTTTCCACGCTTGGCGGGAATGGGCACATTCTCTTTCACCAGCTTACGGCTCACCTGTGTCCAATACTCGCTCTCCACGAACATCAGGTAGGCCGCATTGCCCAATATATATAAACCGCCCAAGCTCATCAGTACGATGACCACGAAGAAACGGGGCATTATCTTTTTATTGTCGAAGTTCATTCTTCTTCCTCGTTTTGGGATTTAATCAAAAAAGGAGGTTCTTTCGGACTTTGCAGCACACTGTCCGGAGTCTGTCTCAAACTTTTTTCTATCTGGCTTTGCCGTGTCTTTACGGTCAACTCGCTGGAACGGGTCAGCGCCCGATATCTCACCTCCGTCAGTTCCGTCTTCAACTTTTCAATCTCAATCATCTCCTGCTCCGCAGAATAACGGTTCGTGATATAAATGATGGCAAAAAACGTACAGAGTAAAATCAATCCCATCTGACGACGCAACCACCCGGCCGTAAGGATGTCCCCACCCAATATCTCGCGTAAAGACACATTAGGACGCTGGTCCCCCCCCTCACTCTCCGTGAAAGCTTTGATAGGAGACAGTTCGCCCGACTCGGCCTTTTCCTCATCGCCCGGCATCACACCATCCTCGTCGGACATGTCCCCGCCCGACACGGCCTCCTCCGCCCCGGGACTTCCGGCTGCCTCTTCCGTAGGCACACCCACGGGCTCCACGTCCGTTTTTTCTTCCAAATCCAGTTCTTCCTTCATCCTTTATTTCTTTTCCGCGATTCTCAACTTGGCACTGCGGCTACGGGGATTCGCACGCTGCTCCTCTTCTCCCGGCACTATCACTTTATTGTGGACAGCCCTGAGCGGACAATCCACATTGCCATAGAAATCCTGTATCCGCTTGCCCTCCACATTTCCGGTTTTGACTAAATTCTTCACCATCCGATCCTCCAAAGAATGATAGGTCAACACCACTAAGCGACCTCCCGGCCGGAGCAATTCGACCGCGGCCGTCAGCATCTCCTTCAAGGCGTCCATCTCCTGGTTCACTTCTATACGCAAAGCCTGGAACACCTTAGCCAATTCTTTCTTCTCCCGGTCACGCTCAAACAAAGGCTTTACCACCTCCATGAACTCTTCCGTCGTCTCGATCCTCCGGTGCATACGGGCTTTCACCACCCATGAGGCCAACTTACGGGCATTCTTCAATTCACCGTACAGATAGAAAATGTCGGCCAGCCGCTCTTCCGCGTAATCATTCAACACATCCGCCGCAGTCAGCCGCGCCCGCTGGTTCATCCGCATGTCCAGTTTCCCGTCGAAACGAAACGAGAACCCCCGTTCCGCATCATCGAAATGGTGGCTCGACACGCCCAAATCAGCCAGCAAACCGTCCAACTGTTCTACGCCGTAATAACGCATCCAGTTCTTCAGATACCGGAAATTGCTCCGGACAAATGTGAAACGTCCGTCAGCAACGATATTCGCCTCGGCATCCGCATCCTGGTCAAAACCATACAAATGCCCGGCCGCATCCAGTCGGGACACAATCGCCCGGCTATGTCCTCCGCCCCCAAAGGTGACATCGGCATATATCCCGGCAGGATTGACCACCAGACCGTCTACACATTCTTTCAACAAGACAGGGACGTGATAAACTGCTTCTTCCATCAATATTTTACATTACGCGAGGTCAAAGGTACGAATTTTCAGAGATACATACACCTTATTATAATAAAATATTTATCGACATGATGTTAATAAGTCTACGAAGGGAGAACGCGAGGCATCTGCAAGAAAAAGAGCGATTTATTTCCCGGCAGAAATAGTTTTTACTATCTTTGCCCGCAGTTAGACTGAAACCTTATGAAAAAACTCCTGTTATTGGTGATTCTGATAGGAATGACCGCATTTCATGCCCAAGGGAAAATCCGCGAAAAACGTTCGATTGTGCGATTGGAAACCACAATGGGTAACATCCGCATCGCGCTGAACGACGAAACACCGGTCCACCGAGATAATTTCCTCAAATTAGTTTCAGAAGGATTCTACGACGGAACGCTCTTCCACCGCGTCGTGAAAGACTTCGTCATTCAGGCAGGCGACCCGGATTCCAAACAGGCTCCGAGCGGAAAGATATTGGGGGAAGGAGGGCCGGGATATATGTTGGCCCCCGAAATAGACCTCCCTTTCCAATACCATAAGAGAGGAGCGGTGGCCATGGCGCGCGAAGATGACGCAAACAACCCGGACCGTCTGAGCAACGGGTCGCAATTCTACATCGTGTGGGGAAAGAAGTACCGCCCCCGGGAACTGGCCTTTGCCTGGGCGGGATTACGAGGTGGCCTATATGGTGATTTTGAAACCAACAGGGAAATGGAGCAAGAATACCTCACCACCGGGGGCACACCCGGGTTAGACGGAGGATACACCGTATTCGGAGAGGTCATCGAAGGGCTCGATGTGGTGGAAAACATCCAATCCACCGCGACAGATTCCCACGACCGACCGCAAACCGACATCGTAATCCTGCATGCCGTGGTAGAACAAAAATCGAAGAAGGCCGGAGCAACGGGCAAAAGGCGGTATTCGCCCGGATTATATTAAAAACATCCGATTTCATCGGTGTTTTCTTTTCTCTCCGCCCGCCTGCGCATGACGGGAAATAATGGTAAAACTACTCTTTATACCGTTTTTTGCGATTTAACCAACCTTTTTCATTACCTTTGCCTTGGTTTTAATTTAAGACTTGTATATTCATGAAGAAAATCTTATTCGGACTTTCTCTTTTTGCCGCTTTTTCGTTAAGCTCTTGCATACAAAACGAACCAGCTAACTCTGAGTGTGACATAGAAGAGGCTTATGTTCTCGCTTCAGACGAAAAGGCTTTGTTCTTCACCCCGAATGATGCCGTGAAGGACGTGGCGTCGTCCGACACGTCCATCGTGTTTTATCTGCGCGAGGACTTCACAGACTCCACACAGTTGCAAGCGCTGAAAATAAACTTCAAACTCACTCCGGGTGCCTCCATCACACCTGAAAACGGTAGTGTGCAAGACTTCACGCATGGCAGTGTACATTACAGGGCCACGTCCGAAGACCGTCAATGGCACCGGGATTATCACGTAAAGTTCGCACTCATACAGCCCATAGAGACCGACCTTTCTTTCGAGAACATCAGGATGGAAGCCAACGGACGTTATTATGAGTGGTTCGAAAAATCGGCACACGGCAATGACATCTCCCAATGGGCAACCGGCAACCCGGGTTACGCCATCAGCCGTTCGTCCGCCCAACCCGACGAGTTCCCTACGATACCGTGGACGCAGGATGCCGTAAGCGGACAGTCCGTCAAGCTCGAAACGTGCGACACCGGTCTTTTCGGTGCCATGGTTAATATGCGCATCGCGGCGGGCAACTTGTTTATCGGGACGTTCGACGTGGCTAACGCTCTGAAAGACGCCATGGCCGCTACACGCTTCGGACTGCCGTTCAACAAGAAACCGTTGCGTTTTGAAGGATATTATAAATTCAAGCCGGGCGAAAAATTCCAAAATAGAAAAGGAACCATCATCGAAGATCGTATCGACGAACCGGACTTATATGCCGTATTATATAAAAATACGGATGAACACGGGCAGCCCGTTACCTTGAAAGGCGACGACGTGTTGACCCACCCCAACATCGTGGCTTTGGCACGCATCCAAAATCCGGTGCACGATTTCAATACCTGGACCCGCTTCGACATCCCCTTTGAATATAGCGGCAACGTAGACGAAAAACTATTGAAAGCTTACGGTTACAATCTGGCAGTCGTCTTCACGTCCAGCATCGAAGGAGCCAGTTTCTGCGGCGCCGTTGGAAGCACGCTGCTGGTAGATGAAGTGAAAGTGGTTTGTGAAGAATAACCCATAATAAAGAAGAGAACATGAAACATCTGAAATATATCCTAATCTTTGCCCTGTCATCGGCCATGGGCACGTTACAGGCACAAGACCTCAAAGAACTGATGAAGGAGAACCGCGAGAACCGGGAAGCCAACTATGCGAAATGGGGACCGACATCCGACCACAACGGTATGGGCTATGTCGTCAGAGCCGGATTCGTGTTGGGCGGAACAACTCCTCTTCCTCTTCCCAAGGAAATCCGTAAAATCAACGAATTCGCTCCGAAAGGCGGTTTCAGTTTAGGAATAGACGGATATAAGTATTTCAATACGAAATGGGGACTTTCCGCCGGACTTCGTTTTTTCATGCAAGGCATGCGCACGGGGGCAGAGGTGAAAAACTACAACATGGCCATCGTGATGGGCGAAGACGTGGTAGAAGGACGTTTCACGGGTACGGACATTACCGAGACCCGCATGACGGGCTTTACGATTCCCGTAACGGCCACCTACCGTGTAGGAGCCAGATGGACATTCAATCTCGGCCCATACGTCAGCTATTGGATCTATCGTGACTTCGACGGCGAAGTCTTCGACGGTTACCTGCGCGAAGGTTCGCCCGTGGGGCAAAAGATAACCATCGGCGCCGACAATCCAGCTTCCTACGATTTCAGTGACGACATGCGCCATTTCTCCTGGGGGATGGAATTCTGCGCAGACTTCCGCATAAAGAAGCATCTTAACGTCTTCGGCCTGTTGGACTGGGGTATGAACGATGTGTTCAAAAGCGACTTTGAAACCGTCACGTTCTCACTCTTCCCACTCTATGCCACTTTCGGAATGGCTTACTACTATTAATACATAAAAATATTATCAATCATAAAATTTCAAAGTTATGAAGAAATTACTACTCGCAACACTCACCGCCTGCGGCGTATGGCTTGGTGCACAAGCCCAAAACACGACACATGATTATACGGACGACTTGGTAGTTTCCGTGGACAACTTCTCCACTCCTCCCATGCCGACCACTGTCTCCATAGAGTTTCCGGAAGAAGGGCTTATCAACATCGAGCTGAAAAACTTCACATTGGAGATGGAAGGCGCAGACCCCATCCCCGTAGGCAACATACATGTCAGCGAAGTCCCGGTCACGCCACAAGGCGACTACAACGTTTTCGACCTGAAACAGAAAACAGCCACTTTCAGCGACGGCGACCCCGGCACCCTTTGGATGTGGTCACTCTTGTTTCCGAATGGGCTTCCCATTGACATCTCCGGAAAAATATCCGACACCAAGCTCTACTGCACGCTCGACCTCACTTTCGGTACTCAAATCATCCACGTAACTTTCGGTAAGGACGATTTCGAGTCTTCCATCCATTCCACATGGGCCGGAAAGCAAACAGAGACCACAAACGTCTATACCCTGCAAGGCATGCGGGTAAAGAGCAACGTAGCCAAGACCCATGCCTTAGACGGATTGCAGAAAGGCATTTATATTGTAGACGGCAAGAAAGTTATCAAAGAATAAAGCAACGGGCTGCGATTCCCCCAAAAAAAGAAGATAAATGCCGATGGAGTGCGCTCCATCGGCATTTGTCGTATAAATAACTGAATACAAGCCATTTCCCCACCTCCACAATCTTCCGTACAGATCTGCGGAGAACGAAAAATCAATCTGCTTAGAATGATTTTTCAATCTCCTGAGATTGATTCGCCCCCTTCAGCCAATGGCATTCGGCTTTTCGTTATATTGACAAAACCCCGTCCCTCTCCTTCTTTTCATCCTCCTCCCCATCCCTCGTTCTGCAAAAACGGTAACCCCATACTTTTACTGAAAATACTACCGTAAATTCCGAAAATTCTACCGAAATAGGAAACGATTTTTTCACTCCTCTGCCTACTTTTGTATTGGCCAAACAAACTAAAACCGGTTATTTACGAACTACAAAAAAGAAAGAAAAGAATGAAGAGATTATTTACTTTTTTATACCTCGCCACGTACCTTACGGGCGTACAAGCGCAAGGGGTATACCAAATCCCAAATTCGGACTTCGAGATTTGGATAAGCGACAAAGAACCCGGAAACGGTTGGAACTCTTTTGCCAGCGCAAGGACAGACGATTTAAGTGCCATTATAGCAAATATTGCTAAAGGCCAATCGCCAAACCCAGAAAAGGTAGAAGGATATAACAGCGCAACCGCTGTAAAACTTTTCTCTAAAGACTTAAGCCTTGCAAAAGCCAACGGCAACCTTACCACAGGGAAAATCAACATGGGTTCCACATCTCCTAAGAATGAAAAAAATTATAATTATACGGATTTGACGAGCAGCGACCACAGCCTTTTATTTGCCGGGACACCGGACTCTGTGTCTTGCATGGCCAAATTCACAAGCGGCGGCAGCACCAACGGAAGAGGACAGTTCATCCTGCATGACAGTTACAGCTACAAAGACCCGGAAAGCTCAAACGAAAGCGGCTATGAAAGCTATAAAACGGCTATAGCAACCATCTATATTACGGAAACAGAAGATTGGAAGTATTTCTCTGCCCCATTCGAATACACAAACAATACAGCTACAGCAAACACACAGTACATGTTGGCATCGTTCACCACCAATCCTATTCCTGGAGGGTCAGCCAACGACATACTCATCATAGACGATGTAAAGTTGATATATAATTCCGAACTCACCTCCCTCAGCTATGATGATACAGACATATTCGTGAAAGGGCAAACTGATTACAACCTGGGCAGCGTGGGCTACGATGCCTCCAAGATTTCATACACCCTAAACAGTAAAGGGGCAACCGTGGAAACATCCTACGATGAAAGCACGAGTGTTTTGACCCTGACTGTGAAAGGCAACGACATCAGTGTGAACCCAGACAACCAACATGCCTACACTATCCAGTTTGCAAAAGAGGTTGCCGAAACACAGCAATACAGCAACACCCTTCTCGTCAACGCATTTGGTACACCCACCGAACCGACCCTAAACACCATCAACCTCATCTGGTATAAGGACGGTTCTTATTCTTTTGAATTAAAAGGGTTTGAATTCGGAGGAATGACCATGGGCGATATTGTCATCAACAACCTGGATGTCTATACGGAAAATGACATTACGACATACTCCAAAGTAAATGAAGAGGTTTACATCGAGGGGTTGGGCGTGAGTGTCCCTATAACCCTGAAAGCATTAGTAAGCAAAGGTAATATGACCGCAACCATAAACATCCCATTGAGTGAAGGAATGGAAGTTAATGTTTCCTTTGCCCCTTGTTTGGTAATAGACAACACACAAAACGCGATTGTGGAAACGGACGGCCTATATAACGTAACATTCAATCGCACATTCCCCATCGGATGGAGTTCCATCTGCCTGCCCTATGCCACAACCGTAGAGGCTCTCGGGGCTGTACAGATTCAGGAATTTACTGGTTGCGAACAAAACACATTAACTTTCCAAAAGATAGAAAACGGTGAATTAGCCGCACATACACCTTATTTAATATATTTCGAGAATGCCACAACAGAAAGTGATACACCTTGGTTCTGTGTAGACGGTATCAGTACAGGCAAACCCGTTTCCGTAACCCACGGCAACGTAACCTTCACCGGCAACTATGAAGCAGGCAGGAACATGGAAGGCCTTTACGGCGTGGCCGAGAAGGACGGTGCGCAATACATCATGCGTGGCGGAGCGGGCAGTGCAGGGAATTCACTGGGCAGCACAGGAGCCTATTTCACCGTAAGCGGCTCTGAAGTGAATTCCCTGCAACTCCGGTTGGACGGAATCGAAACAAGCATCTCCGGCGTGCAAACCGGACAGGACGGCCAGGCTTTCGACATCTACACCCTCAGCGGCATTAAGGTGCGCAGCCAAGCCGCCACAACCGACGGCCTGCCCAAAGGCATCTACCTCATCAACGGGAAAAAACATATTGTAAAATAAGAAAAAGGACAAAGAACATGAAAAAAGCTTTTTATACCACACCCGTCACAAACGTCATGGAAGTGGAAACCACTGGGAACATCTTATCAGGTTCCGACCGCTTGGGCACGGGTGACCGCAACAACGTGGGAATGCAAGATGACATCTTCAACGGAGAATTCCGTAGCAACCAGAATATCTGGGACTTCTAAACCTCAACGAACGCTTATATAGCCAAGCCGCATCCTTTCCATTCCGTGGAAAAAGATGCGGCTTTTTACCTCTTCCTTAAGAGACTGTTATTCCCTCGGACGACCTGTCAGCCTCGATATACGGACTTCCTCTTCAAATAGTCATCCAGACTTACGCCTTCCATACGTTCAAAACAGCTTCGGGCTGTTTTGGAGGACCCGAAGCCTACGACTACACAGTCGTTCACCGAACGAATCGTACCTTCGGCCACACCGCGCTTCAACGCACTGATACGGTAAGAATTGATGTAGTCGTGGCAATTATTGTAACCTTGACTTCGGAGGCACTGCAATAACAAATGGCGGTTGATTCCCGTGGCCTCGCACAGACGGTCGCGCCCGAATGTGTTGTCTTGCCACTCACGATCGTGTTGCATAAAGAATTCCACCCGCTCGAAACGACGCCGGTTGGCTTCGTTAAAGTCCTCCTTTTCGGCCTGCACGATAACCTCCTCCGTGGGTACTTCATCCACTTCTACTATCTCCGGCTTAGGCAAATGGATGGCCATGGTCTCCAATGTCCGATAGAACAAATACATATTCAGGAGACAGAACAAATAGAAATAGACCAATAACAACATGGCATTGAACACTGCCGTCACTAC
>ERZ773252.3921-NODE-3921-length-10880-cov-2.335797_pt1 | contig 10880 bp, 8 predicted proteins | sample MGYA00580517_ERZ773252 | MGnify/ENA primary metagenome ERZ773252 (study PRJEB29015, sample SAMEA2737766) | human gut metagenome | biome: human gut; feature: human-associated habitat; material: faeces | place: China | collected 2012 ... | reverse complement strand
CCGTCATGATGCGGCGTTCAGCTGTGCTAGCGGTGGGAAACTATCATCCGGTTCCGGGGGCGGAGGACTATGAATTGTGGGTCCGTCTTTTGCAGGGAGGATATAAAGCAGAAAATCTTTCGGATATTCTGGTGTATGCGAGAACGGACAATGGGATGATCAAACGCCGCGGCGGTCTGTCCTATGCCAGGGCCGCTCTGAATCTGCAGAAAACGTTTTTTAAAAGTGGATTTTTAAATAGAAGAGAGTATCTGCGAAACTGCGTGATCCGCGTTACTGCAAGTCTGATTCCGGCATCCGTGCGTGGAATACTCTATCAGAAAAAATTGAGAGGAACGCTTTCTGAGGATGCTTAGTGTTCCTATAAAAAGAAACAGGCAGATTACCTGGAATAGAATTACACGTTGGGTTCTGTGGAGTTCGGCCTGAATAAAAACAAAAAGAAGAGGAACTATTTTGAGACAATATGAACCATTCAAACGACTGTTCCGTCTGATAGGTGCGCTGCTCCTGATGGGGGCAGAAGTTGGCGCTTATGGATATGTCTGGAACGGATATTTCAACAAAATGATCGAATTTCCGTTCTGGAGAAGAGGAAACTGGCTGATGATCGCCCTGTATGCGGGACTATTACTATTTTTCCTGCTGACTTACGGGGGATTCCGGATCGGATACCTGAAAAAAGGAAATCTGCTCTGTTCTCAGATCCTTTCGATCGGACTTTTAAATCTGATTACGTATATTCAGATTTCTCTGTTAGATAAAAAATTTCATGATCCCCGGATACTGCTTGGGATGACGGTTGTCCAGCTTTTGATTGCACTGATCTGGACGTTCCTGTTTCAGCAGATATATAGGATTCTGTTTCCGCCAAGAAGGATGCTTTTGGTATGCGGAGACCGTCCGGCCTTTCACCTGATGGAAAAGATTCATTCCAGAGAAGATAAATACTATCTGGAAACAGCCATTCATATCCGGGTTGGCATGAAAGCGATTCTGGAAGAAGCAAAAAAATACGACGCTCTGATCATCGGAGATATTCCGGCGAAGGATCGAAATGCGCTTTTAAAGAAATGTTTTGAGCAGGATATCCGTACCTATACTGTGCCGAAGCTGTCAGACATTCTGATTCGGACTTCGCAGGAGCTGGATATATTTGACAGTCCGCTCCTGTTATCGAGAAATGATGGAATTTCCGATCTTCAGCGATTTATCAAGCGGGCGATGGATTTCATTTGTTCCAGCATCGGAATCGTGGTATTATCCCCATTCTTTCTTCTGGTGGCGCTGTCGATCTACCTGACCGACCGCGGTCCGGTCTTTTACAAGCAGACCCGTCTCACAGAGGGCGGAAAAGAATTTCAGATCTGCAAATTTCGGACGATGATCCAGAACGCGGAGGCAAAAACCGGGGCGAGACTGGCAGCGGAACACGATGACCGGATCCTGCCGGTGGGACATTTCCTTCGGAGAACCCGCCTGGACGAGCTGCCGCAGCTTTTCAATATCTGGAAAGGTGAGATGTCGATCGTAGGACCGCGTCCGGAACGCCCGGAGCTGGCGGCGGAGATCGAGAAAGAAATTCCGGAATTCTGCTACCGCTTAAAGATGAAAGCCGGACTGACCGGATATGCACAGGTCTATGGAAAATACAATACAACGTCCTATGACAAATTGAAACTGGATTTGACTTACATACGAAATTACTCTCTGCTTCTCGACCTGAAGCTCATCCTGATGACACCGAAGATCATGATGCTCAAAGAGAGTACGGAAGGAGTCGCAGACAATGGAAACGCTTCTGACAGTCGTCATCCCGGCGTATAACGCGGAAAAATATATCACATATACCCTGGATTCACTGTGCGCAGGATGCAAAGACCAGGATTTGAAAAAGAAAAATCAGAGCTGGACAGGAAATGAAACGGAATCAAACATTCAAACCGTATCAGCAAGAATGTCTGATTTTCAACCAGGTATGGATTGGTCCGAATACCTGGAAATATTGATTATAGACGATGGATCAAGGGATCAAACCGGTGCGATTGCTGATCAATATGCGGAGCGCTATCCGACCGTTGTTCGTGTCATTCATAAAGAAAATGGCGGTCATGGATCTGGGATCAACTGCGGCATCCAGAATGCATTGGGGCGGTATATGAAAGTAGTCGATGCCGATGACTGGGTGGATCCGGAGGCATTGGATCATCTGATTGCTGCGCTGAAAAAATGTCAGGATGATGTGCTGGTCAGCGGTTTCTACTGGCGGTTTGACAACGGAAGCGGAGAGGAAAGTTCTTTCCCGAAAAAAGCAGAAATTCCAGAACAATTTCCAGGGGTGAAATATGGGATTTCCTATGAATTCGATGGAATCGCGGATCAGATTTATATGAAAATGCATGGAATTACATGGAAAACAGAGATCCTGCGGCAGATGCCGCTTTCCATCGATGAACACTGCTATTACGTTGATGCCGAATACATCCTGTACCCGATTCCGTGGGTCAAGACAGTATCCTTTATCCCGGACTTTGTCTATCAGTACCGGATCGGCCGGGAAGGACAGAGTGTCAGCCCGGAGAAGATGATCAGGAATAAGGAAAATTATGACCGGGTGATGGAATCCCTGCTGTCATTTTATCGTCTGTATCAGGGCGGAACACTTACCGGAAAAGACGGAAAGAAGCTTCCATGCAGTCAGGAAAAGCTACAGTATCTTGAAAATGGAATCGCCAGGGTGGCAGCTGGGAGAGTGAAGATACTTCTGAGCCTTCCGGCTGGCAAGGAAGTAAAGCATGCATTGATGCAGTTTGAAGATGAATTACTTCGGGACTATCCAGAAGTTTACCATGCGAACCGAAATAAGGCGGTGAAGCTACTGCGGGTAAGCCGGTATAAGTTGTACCGGGCGGCGGTATGGGCGCTTGGGCGGAGCAGAAGAAAGTTCTAAATATGAAGATAGATCCGTCAGAGATATAAAGACAGATTAGAAACTATATAATTCTCAGAACATGGAATGAGGAACGGCAGTTCCTAAAAGGACTGAAAAGGAGACACAGCGGATGCGTCTACAAAATATACGATTTCCGGAAGCAGATATCTGCAGGGAAGAAGAACTGTATTTCCATCGAAATGGAGAATGGGTCGATTTCAATGGATATTTCAACCTTTTCTATATCGAAAAAAGGAAGAAGTACACAAACCAGGAAAGTTTGACGCTGCACCTGGAATTGAATGGCTGTCAGGCAATTCGTCTGATGTTGGATGAGAATGTCATTCAGGAAAAGATGCTGACGGGGGGGAAAGAAACTCTGGATCTGGAGTTCCCATATCCGGAGACGGAAAAAGGAGTTTTCTGGTTTTCGGTGAAAAAGATAGGTGCCGGGAAAGAGACAGAATCGGAGAACGTGAAAAACGCGGAGACAGAATCAGCAGAAAATGCAGCTGCCAAAACGATAAAGGATACAAAGAAAAATATCGGTTTTGATATATCAAATCATATAAAAGGCTGGTATGAGGGAACTTGTCGGAATGAAAAACAGGTGCGGATCGCAGCGGTAGTCTGCACGTTTAAGAGAGAGCCGTATGTCCTCCGAAATCTGAAAAGTATCCTGCAATTTCTGGAACGACCGGAAAATGCTTCTTTAAAACTCTGCTATTGGCTGGTAGACAACGGAAGAACGCTTTCGGAACATGAAGAAATCAGCCGCCTGGCAGCCAGATATCCAGAAACCGTTCGAATCATACCAAACCGCAACGTCGGCGGCGCAGGCGGTTTCACCAGAGGCATGATTGAGGCGATCGAGGAAAAAGAACGTCTCGGATTAACGCATGTACAGCTGATGGATGATGATGCCGTCATGGATCCGGAACTGTTTGTGCGGGCGTATGGATTTTTGGGGATGCGGAAGGATGAGTGGGAGGATATCCGCTTGGGGGGTACGCTGCTTCGGGAAGATTATCCGTATATTTGTCAGGCGATGGGAGAGTGGTTTGAAGGATTCAATGTGACTAACCGCCTCGTCATGACAGATATGCGAAGTTTTCGTAACTGCCGGAAACCATTAATTGAAACACCGCAGGACGAATACCGGATGTATTCTGGTTGGTGGTGCTGCTGCTATTCCCTGAATACAGTTCGAAAAGATAATTTGCCGCTTCCGCTGTTTATTCACCGGGATGATATCGAATATGAGATTCGAAACAGAGAGACAGGCATAAACGGATTCAATGTCTGGCATAAAGGGTTTGAAGTGAATTTTCTGGGAACAAACGCATATTACGATGTGCGGAATAACCTGATATTTGCGGCACTGCATGAACCGGATATGCCACGAATTCAGATGTGGAAATGGATCTCTAAATTTATCATAACAGCTGTTTTAAAGATGCGTTATGAAGAAGCTTATTTCTCCTGGCGGGGAGTGATAGATTTCATGAAAGGCCCAGAATGGCTGATGGGGACAGACGCAGAGCGGTTGAACAATCAGTTGAGAAAGCATCTTCCGGATACAGAGCCGATGGAAGTGGATGAGCAGCCAACATTAAAAGAATTACAGAGGTGCTATAACCCGGATCGGAATAAAAAACAGTTTTGGAAAAAGGTAACGTTCAACGGCTGGTTCCTGCCAGCAGATAAAGAAGTAGGTTTCTTACGTCCGTATGATGCACCGTTTTCGATTTTCCGAAAGAAGCGGATTGAATTGCGGGATACTGGGGCAAAAAAGAAGAGAGTGGCAGTCCGGGAAGAAAGACAGCTTTTCAAAGCGGCTATGTATTGCATAAATACTTGGCGGATTCTGATGGTTCAATATGGAAAAACTCAAAAAGAATATAAGACAAAATACGAAATATTAAAAAACGGAAAGCTCTGGATTGAAAAAATATTAACAAATAGAGGTTAGTATCCATTAGGAGAATTGAGAATGGGAAAGAAACAAATAGAATTATTTAAAAAATATAAACCGCTCATGAAGCAGTTGGTAATAAAAGATATTAAATTGAAATACCGGAGAAGTTTTCTGGGATATATATGGAGCATTCTGAATCCATTAATGATCATGATTATTATGGTAATTGTGTTTCGACAAATGTTTCGCTTTAATATTGAAAATTATCCGGTATATTTGATTATCGGTTCTACATTGTTTAGTTTTATGTCAGATGCAACCAGTCAGGCCATGTGGTCAATTATAGGAAATAGTGCATTGCTAAAAAAGACATATGTACCTAAATATATATTTGCAATATCCAAAATAACAAGCAGTTTCGTAAATACTCTATTTTCTCTTGGAGCTATGTTGATTGTATTTGTTGTGTGCGGTGTGAAATTTAATTTTTATATGTTTTGGATTCCGGTTGTGCTGATACAAATTTATATATTTAGTATTGGACTTGGATTGCTATTGGCGCAGGGATGTGTCTTCTTCCGAGATATTCAGCATATCTATGCAGCAGTCTTAACAGCGTGGAATTATCTTACACCAATTTTTTATCCAATTGAGCAGCTTCCAGAACAAGTACAGCATTTAATTAAAATATTTAATCCAATGTATTCATATGTAGTACAATTCCGGATCATTGTTTTAAAAGGAGTATTCCCTGATATTAAGTGGATTCTTTACGGATTTACGGTAGCACTTATATCGCTGGTTGTCGGAAGCATTGTTTTTTCTAAAACACAGGATAAATTTATTTTATATATTTAGACGAGGAAAAAATGAAACAGAATGAAAAAAATGAAATAGCAGTTGAAGTAAAGAATGTAACAGCCAGATTTAATATGGCTTCTGAAAAGATAGATAATCTGAAAGAATATTTTATTAAGATTGTAAAACGAGAATTAATGTTTGAGGAGTTCCTTGCATTAAAAAACGTATCATTCAGTGTAAAAAAAGGTGAGTCCTGGGGGATCATAGGAATCAATGGCTCTGGAAAATCGACGTTGTTAAAGGTGATCTGCGGAATTTTAAAACCATATAAAGGAACAGTAACGGTAAACGGAACGATTGCTCCTTTAATTGAATTGGGCGCCGGTTTTGATGGTGATTTGACGGCCAGGGAAAATATTTACTTAAATGGAGCTGTTTTAGGGCATGACGAACAGTTCATGAAAGAGCATTTTGATGAAATAGTAGAATTTGCAGAGCTGGAAAAATTTTTAGATATGCCGATTAAGAATTATTCTTCCGGTATGGCAGCAAGACTTGGATTTGCGATCGCGACGGTGGTTAAGCCGGATATTCTGATTTGTGATGAGGTTCTTGCGGTTGGCGATTATGCGTTTCAGCGAAAATGTGAGAAAAGAATGAAAAAGATGCGAGAAGAAGGAACGACACTTCTGTACGTATCTCATTCGATGGAATCGGTTCGAAAAATCTGTGACAATGCTTTGTGGTTAGAAAAAGGAGTTGTCAGAGGCTGTGGAACTGTCCGTGAAGTATCAAGAGCGTATTTAAACAGCTTAAGTGGAAATAAAGGAGAGATGAAGGAAAAGGAGAAGGAAAATCCTTTTACTGATGAGACCTGCAGCTCACTGAGTATTTTCAGCGCTCCGGAGGCGAAAAGAGAAGGAACAGGACTGGTTCATTTTACTTCGATTGAACTGCTGGACAAAGAAGGAAAATCCAGTGCTTGTTTTGATACCGGAGATAAGATAACAATTCGTTTTCAATATGCAAGCAGAACCAAAAATATGCCGTTAAGTTTTGCATTTGGAATTGTTACAAAGGATCATACACCAGTTTATCGGACATCAACCGCATTGGAATATAAAAAAATGATTTTATCTGAGCATTGCGGAGTCATGGAATGTCATATTGATAAAAATTATCTTTTGGATGGTCAATATTATTTGGAAGCACGTATATGGGGAGAAAATTTAGTTCTTCATGACAGTCTGACAGATTTTATTGTGTTGGATATCAAGACAGCTGAGCGAAAAGAGCATGGATTTTTGGTAATGCCGCATGGATGGAACACATATCCAATAAAGTCATTTTTTGATCCGGAAACAAAATTCGGTTTTGAAATAACAGAACAGCAGAAAAAAGTATGGGCGATTGAATTGGAGATGGCAGATCGCCTGCTGACGGTGTGCAGGGAAAATAATTTAAAAATCTTCGCAGATGCAGGAACTATGTTGGGAGCAGTGCGCCACAAAGGATTCATTCCTTGGGATGATGATATGGATTTTGCAATGTTCCGGGAAGACTATGATAAGTTATGTGAGATTGCTCCCAGATATTTCACAGAACCGTATTTTTTTCAGAATGTGTACACGGATAAAAAGTATGTACATGGACATGCTCAGATTCGAAATAGCTATACAACTGGAATCCTAAGCGTAGAAGAAAGACAGAATAAAGAATTTAATCAGGGTATTTTTATCGATCTGTTTGTTTTAGAGAATGTTTCAAATGATGTACAGGTTGTAGAGAAGCAGAGAATGAACTGTGATGTATTAAAGCAATTTATTGTTAAAACGACAGATGGAAGAGAATTTGAATGGCCGGAGGATTTTGAAATTCCAGAGGAGTTGAAAGAAAATCTGAGTACAGACAATTGCTGGAAATATATAGATGATATGTTCCGGTCAGTCAAAGAGAAAGATGCAGATAAGGTGGCACCTTTAAACTTTATTTTTGATACAGAAAAGAGAATCAGAGACCGCCATATGTATGATAAGACAATTTGGATGGACTTTGAATATTTGAAAATGCCGGTACCGGCTGGATATGATGCATATCTGACAAACAGGTATGGAGATTATATGACGCCTCAGAATGTATCGAATACGCATGGAGGGGTAATTTTTGATACAGAGATGGATTACAAGGAATATCTAAGTAAATTGAAATGTAATGAAAATTAGTATAAAGGGATTGTTTTATGCAGAAAAAGAAATTCAAAATCGGGTATACAACAGGCACCTTTGATTTGTTCCATGTAGGGCATTTAAATATACTGGAAAAAGCAAAGGAAAATTGTGAATACCTTGTTGTAGGTGTAAGCACAGATGAACTGGTAAAAGAGTATAAAGGAGAATTTCCCATTATTCCTTTTGAAGACAGACTTCGTATTGTAAAGTCATTGAAATGTGTAGATCAAGTAATTCCGCAGAAAACAATGAACAAGCTGGAGGTATTAACGGAAATTAATTACAACGTTTTATTTCATGGAGACGATTGGAAAAATACGAAGATGTACAATGAAATAGAAGAAAAATTGAAACAAAAGGGAGTTTCGTGTGTTTATTTTCCATATACAAAATCAGTTTCTACAAAAAGTATTAAAGAAAAAATAAGGGAAGAATATAAAGGCAGCGAAAGATGAAATGTTGGAAATACATATTAATGTTATGCGGATGCTGTGTATTATGTTCCTGCAGCAAACCAACTCAGGAAGCTAAATTTTATGACTATAATGTGATTGCTCATGCTGGGGGAGGAATAGATGGAAACATATATACAGATTCGTTAGAAGCACTCAATCAGTCCTATCAAAATGGGACAAGATTATTTGATATTGATTTGCGATTTACTTCTGATGATGAAATTGTACTGAGACACGATTGGACAGAAGTTGATTTGGGACAGCCAGAGTTTGAGTACTTATATCATATTGAGCGTCAGCGCAGTGAATATCTTCAAGAACAGATACCAAGAGAATATCTGCCAACTTTAGAGCAATTTAAACAAGCTCGCATCTTGTCAAAATATACACCGTTATCATTCAGAGACGTTGTAGATTGGATGAAATCCCATTCGGACGCGTATATGGTTTTGGATGTAAAAGAGGATGCAAAAGAAACATATACGTGGATTGTTGAACATTTTAAAGAAAATGATGAAATGCTGAATCATTTGGTTGTTTCCTGCTATGATGTCCAGGACTTAGAGGATGTATTAAAAATATATCCATTTAAGAATATTATGTTAAGACAGTATGCAGTCTATCCAGACAAGTTTGATGAATTGTTTTCAAATTGTAATAAATACAAAGTTAAAGCAGTTAATATAAACTTACAATATGCTGATGATGAGAAAATAAAAGATATTAGGAAAGCTGGAATTAAGATTTTTTGGGCGGTGGAAAATGACTTTGAGGAATATAAAAGTAAATATTTAGGCGATGGAGTTGTGAGTGATTGGATTACGGAAGATGAAATATGTAATTTGATTGATAAAGACTGAGGAGGAAAAAATGAATAAACTATTATCTGTTTCTATTGCAGCTTATAATGTGGAAAAAACATTAGAAGAAGTATTGGAGCCGTTTTGTAATATAAATAATAAAGAATTACTGGATATTATGATAATAAATGATGGATCCAAAGACAGAACAAGAGAGATTGCTTTAAATTATGAAAAAAAATATCCAGAAGTATTTAGACTTATAGAAAAAGAAAATGGAGGATGGGGCTCAACATTAAATGTTGGTTTTAGAGAAGCAAGAGGAAAATATTTCAAACAACTTGACGGAGACGATTTCTTTTCTCCTGAAAATTTGGATGATTTTATAGAATATTTAAATGAAACCGATGCAGATATGGTATATTCTCCATTTGTTACATTTGAAGATAAGACAAATGCAATTATTCGCGTTATTGGAAGCTATGATTGCTTTGAGAGAAAAAGTCTTTATTACCTGAATGAAATACAAGACTTTATGCCGGCTATGCATGATATAGCAATTAAAACAGAGTTACTAAGAAAAAATAATGTTTCTATAACAGAACATTGTTTTTATACGGATGTGGAATTTGTTATTAAATCATACAATTGTTGCGAGACGATGTCTTATTATGAAAAACCTATATATTATTATAGAATTGCAAGAGAAGGACAAAGCATGAGTGTTTCTGGAGTGAAAAAACACTACTTAGATCATGAAAAAATGCTGTTTACCATGATTGACTATTATATGAAAAATGTTGATGATGAGGAAAAAAGAAAAACTATAGAAAATCGTTTGACGGGAGTATGCAATATGCAATATAGCTTTTATTGTCTTCTCCCAAGTGGGAAAAAATATAAAACAGACTTTATAAAATTCGATAATGAATTAAAGAAATATCCGTTGTTTTATAACAAAATCAATGGTAGATTGATTGAAATTTTGCGTAAATATAATTTTACATTTTGTGGAATTATTGCAAAGCTGAAAACAAACAGAGATAGAAAAAATAAATGGAATTTTTTTGCAGAATAAATTATGGAGAATACCATGGAAAAAATTAGCGTAATAGTACCATATTATAATTCTAGCATTTTTTTACTAAGAAAATGTCTATTTAGCTTAATAGCGCAAACATATAAAAATATAGAAGTGATTGCTGTGGATGATGGATCGACAGATGATACTGCAGATATTCTTAAAGAATATGTGTTTATTTTTGCCAAGTATCAAATGAAACTAGAATATATTTATCAAAAAAATGCTGGTTTGGGGGCGGCAATAAACACCGGACTAAAATACGTTAATGGGGAGTATTTATGCTGGGCTGATCCAGATGATTTCTATATGTCCGATTCAATTGCAAAAAGATTGGAAATTTTACGAAATTATCCTGAGTATGCAGTTGTAAGCAGTGATGCCTATGTGTTTCGCGCAGATGATTTGAAAAATCCGATTAAAAGAGAAGCGGAAAGGTTTACGCATCGCTATGAGGAGACTCAGTTTGAATATTTGCTGACAGAGCAATCTCACTTTTGCGCAGGATGTCATATGATTCGAATGTCTGCATTTGATCAAGTGAATCCTGAGAGAGAAATTTATCCAGCGAGAAGAGGGCAGAATTGGCAGCTATTATTGCCTGTTTATTACAAGTATAAAAGATTTTATTTGGATGAACCGTTGTATGGTTATATCGTATATCC
>ERZ773252.3918-NODE-3918-length-10883-cov-8.064370_pt1 | contig 10883 bp, 9 predicted proteins | sample MGYA00580517_ERZ773252 | MGnify/ENA primary metagenome ERZ773252 (study PRJEB29015, sample SAMEA2737766) | human gut metagenome | biome: human gut; feature: human-associated habitat; material: faeces | place: China | collected 2012 ... | reverse complement strand
GCTGCCGGAGCGGTGCTTAAGCCGCAAGGCGGGAATTGTGCGGTGTTGCCTTAAAGGATGATACCATGATCAACAAAAAACTGCTTTCATTTGACCCTGCCGCCATGCGGTATGTGTGGTGGTGCGTGCTGTGCAATGTGGCCTTTGTGTGGGCGCTGGCCGGGATTGTGGGCGGCGCGCTGGGGGCCGGGCTGGCTGCTGGCGCATGGCCCGCGGCGTTTGCCGTCTGCATGATCAGCATTCCGCTGCGCATCGTCTGCACCACGCGGGCTTCCGCGATGAGCGATAAAGCTTCCGCGGGCGTCAAGCGCACACTGCGGGCTAAAATCTACCAGAAAATGCTGGCCCTTGGCACCAACTACAGCGAGACGGTGGCAACCTCCGAAGCCGTTATGCTGGCGTCCGAGGGGGTGGAACAGATCGATACCTATTTTGCGCGGTATCTGCCGCAGCTGTTTTACAGCCTGCTGGCCACGCTGACCCTGTTTGTGCTGCTGGCCCCGGTGCATCTGCGCTCGGCGCTGGTGCTGCTGGTCTGCGTGCCGCTGATCCCCATGTCCATTGTGGCCGTACAGAAGTTTGCCAAAAAGCTGCTGGATAAATATTGGGGCGAGTACACCAGCTTGGGCGATGACTTTTTGGAGAACATCCAGGGCCTGACCACCCTGAAAATTTACGGTGCGGACGGCTGGAAGCACGAACAGATGAATGAGCACGCCGAGCGGTTCCGCAAAATTACCATGCGCGTGCTGACCATGCAGCTGAACTCTGTTACCCTGATGGATCTGCTGGCATACGGCGGTGCGGCGCTGGGCATCATCAGCGCGGTGGCGGCCTTTGCTGCCGGGCAGCTGGGGCTGGCCGGGTGCCTGGCCATTGTGCTGCTGGCGGCAGATTTCTTTTTGCCGTTGCGACTGCTGGGCTCCTACTTCCATATTGCCATGAACGGCGCGGCATCGGCAGAAAAAATCTTTAAGCTGCTGGCCGCCCCTGAACGGCCGGACGGCACCCGGAACCAGCCCCAGGCTGAGGGCGTTGCCCTGAAGGTGGAGCACCTGAACTTTGCCTACCAGCCGGAGCGCCCGATTTTGCAGGATGTGAACCTGAACTTCCCCGCGGGCAGCTTTACTGCCTTGGTGGGGGAGAGCGGCTGCGGCAAAAGCACTGTGGCGGGCATTCTGGCTGGCCGCCCTACAGCTTGCCTTCACACGAATATCTCCCCAAAACCAAAAGCCCGGTACAAGCCAAAAAATTTGTACCGGACTTTTATCTTATATTATTGGTATTATATGATTAAAGTTTCTTCGGTTCCTTCTTTTCAAAGAAGGAATAAATAAAACCTCCGTAAAACCAATCAGATGCGCTCCAAAATGGCGTCACCCATGGCGGTGCAGCCAACCTTGGTGCAGCCGTCGGCCATCATGTCGGCGGTGCGCAGGCCGGCGTCCAGCACGGCGTTCACGGCGCTTTCAATGGCGTCAGCCTCAGCGGCCATGCCAAAGCTGTAGCGCAGCATCATGGCGGCGGAAAGGATGCAGGCAATCGGGTTGACCACATCCTGCCCGGCAATGTCCGGGGCAGAACCATGGATGGGCTCGTACAGACCGCAGGTGGTGGCACCCAGGGAAGAGGACGGCACCATGCCAATGCTGCCGGTGATCTCGCTGGCTTCGTCGCTCAGAATATCGCCAAACATGTTCTCGGTCACAATCACGTCAAACTGGCTGGGGTTCTTGCAGATCTGCATGGCGCAGTTGTCCACAAACATCTCGCTGTACTCCACTTCGGGGTACTCGGCCTGCAGGCGATGCATCACGGCACGCCACAGGCGGCTGGTATCCAGCACGTTGGCTTTATCCACACAGGTCAGCTTTTTGCGGCGCTTCATGGCAGTCTCAAAGCCAATGCGGCCAATGCGCTCGATCTCGTGCTCCGAGTAGGGCATGCTGTCAATCGCAACTTTTTCGCCGTTCTGCTCAATGGTTTTGTGCTCGCCAAAATACACGCCGCCAATCAGCTCACGCACCACAATAAAGTCGATGCCTTTGTCCACGATCTCCTTCTTCAGCGGGGAAGCATCCGCCAGCTGGGGCCAGATCCTGGCCGGGCGATTGTTGGCGTACAGGCCCATACCGGCGCGCAGGCGCAGCAGGCCTTTTTCCGGGCGCTTGTCACCGGCCATGCCCTCCCACTTGGGGCCGCCGACAGCGCCAAGCAGAACGGAATCCGAGGCCAGGCACTTGTCCAGCTCGCTCTGGGGCAGGGGATCGCCAAACTTGTCAATGGCTTCGCCGCCCATGTAAGCGCGGGTGTAGGTAAAGGTGTGGCCAAACTTTTCAGCAACCTTGTCCAGCACGCGCACTGCCTGGGTCACGATCTCCGGGCTGGAGCAGTCGCCATAAATCAGGGCAATGTTTTTCTGCATCTTACTTTCCCTCCTGGATGCTCTTCATCAGGCCGCCGGCCTTAATGATCTTCTGGATAAACGGCGGGAACGGCGCAGCCTGGAAGGTCTGGCCGGTGGTTTCATCAGTGATCACGCCGGTGTCAAAGTTGATGGCAACCACATCGCCCTCGTTGATGGCCTCGCTGGCGGCGGGGCATTCCAGAATGGGCAGGCCGATGTTGATGGCGTTGCGGTAGAAGATACGGGCAAAGCTCTTGGCAATCACGCAGTCAATGCCGGCGGCCTTGATGGCAACGGGGGCATGCTCGCGGGAAGAACCGCAGCCGAAGTTTTCGCCGCCAACCATAATGTCACCGGCCTTTACGCGGGTCACAAAGGTCTTGTCAATGTCCTCCATGCAGTGGGCGGCCAGCTCGGCGGGGCTCTGCGTGTTCAGGTAACGGGCGGGAATGATCACATCGGTGTCAATGTTGTCACCGTACTTAAAAACAGGTCCTTTTGCGTTCATGCTTCTACCTCCCTGGGGTCAGTGATGTGGCCGGTCAGTGCGCTGGCGGCGGCGGTGGCGGGGCTTGCCAGATAAATTTCAGAGGTAACGTGCCCCATGCGGCCGACAAAGTTGCGGTTGGTGGTGGAAACGCAGCGCTCGTACTCGGCCAGAATACCCATGTAGCCGCCCAGGCAGGGGCCGCAGGTGGGGGTGGAAACAATGCAGCCGGCATCAATAAACGCTTCGGTGTAGCCGCGCAGGATGCACTCTTTGTAAACAGCCATCGTGGCGGGAATGATGATGCCGCGCACACCCTTGGCAATGTGCTTGCCTTTCAGCACGTTGTAAGCGGCTTCCATATCCTCAATGCGGCCGTTGGTGCAGGAACCGATCACTACTTGGTCAATCTTGATGTCGGCACCCTCCTTGGCAAGGTGGGTGTTCTCCGGCAGGTGGGGGTAGCTGACGGTAGGCTCCAGGGTATCCAAATCGATCACCACGGTGCGCTCATATTCGGCATCGGGGTCGGCTTCGTATTTGGTCCAGGGACGCTGGCTGCGGCCCTTCAGGTATGCTTCGCAGGCTTCGTCCACCGGGAAGATGCCGTTTTTGGCACCGGCTTCAATGGCCATGTTGCAGATGCACAGGCGGTCCTCCATGGTCAGGCTCTTAACGCCCTCGCCCACAAATTCCAGGCTCTTGTACAGCGCGCCGGAAACGCCGATCTCGCCGATCAGGTGCAGGATCACGTCCTTGCCGCACACAGGGGCGTGGATGGCACCTTTCAGCTCAACCTTGATGGCGGCAGGCACCTTGAACCATGCCATGCCGGTTGCCATACCGGCGGCCATATCGGTGGAGCCAACGCCGGTGGAAAACGCGCCCACCGCACCGTACGTGCAGGTGTGGCTGTCGGCACCAATGATGCAGTCACCTGCGGTCACAATGCCCTTTTCGGGCAGCAGGGCATGTTCAACACCCATCTGGCCGACATCATAAAAGTTGAGGATATCGTATTTGTTGGCAAACTCACGGCACTGCTTGGACTGCTGGGCACTCTTGATATCCTTGTTGGGCACAAAGTGGTCCAGCACAATGTTTACGCGGGTTTTATCAAATACCGAGTTGAACCCGGCTTTCTCGAACTCATTGATGGCAACCGGGGTGGTAATATCGTTGCCAAGCACAATGTCCAACTTGGCATTGATGAGCTGCCCGGCCGTTACCGAAGCTTCGCCGCAATGCGCAGCGAGGATCTTCTGTGTCATGGTCATTCCCATAGATTTCTGCTCCTTTTGCTCTGACGTATATCTTACGAATTAAAGAATAAGTAATAATGAATAAAGAATAATGATGGTGGACCGCGGCGCACAAGCGCCGCTCAAAAAATGGGGCAAGCAGGAACTCGAAGCCGGGCATTCTGTCAGATATCGCACATCATATCCAAACCGTGCCGCAGGCACACCATCATTTGTAATTATTCTTTATTTTTTATCGGTTCACTGGTTATTGATTGCACTGACCAGCGCGCGGATACCGGCAACGATGATGTCGGTGTGGGTGCCGCAGCCCCAGGTCTCCTTGCCGGATGCCCATTTCAGGCCCACATAGCAGCAAGCGCGGGAGTCGGTATCGTTGTCCAGTGCGTGCTCGCTGTAATGCACCAGGGTGAAGTGCATGCCGGTGGTCTGCTCGATGGCGTTGGCCACAGCATCCAGACGGCCGTTGCCGACAGCATCGCAGGTGACGGGGGCGTTGCTGCCGTTAGCCACGGTAATATGGGCGGTAATGGTGGAATCCGGGTTCTGGGTAAAGTGTGCTTCCGGAACATTCAGCGGGGTCTTGTTGTTCAGGTAAGCGCGCTCGAACACATACAGCACTTCCTGGACGCTCAGCTCTTTGTGCTCGTGGTCGGATACATCCTTTACGCGGTAGCCAAGGTCTTCCCGCATGCGCGGCGGGGGATTGTAGCCGTAATTCTGCTGCAGCAGGAAGCCGATGCCGCCCTTGCCGCTCTGGCTGTTGATGCGGATGACGTCGGCATCGTAAGTGCGGCCAATGTCATGCGGGTCAATGGGGATGTACGGGCAGGTCCACTCGTGCAGGTTATGCTCCTTGCGCCAGGTCATGCCCTTGGCAATGGCGTCCTGATGGCTGCCGCTGAACGCAGCAAACACCAGGGAACCGGCATACGGGCTGCGCTCGTACACATGCATGCGGGTCACGCGTTCATACGTTTCGCAGATGGCCGGCATGTTGCTGAAGTCGAGGTGCGGGTCCACGCCGTGGCTGTACATATTCATGGCCAGGGTGATGGCATCCACGTTGCCGGTGCGCTCGCCGTTGCCGAACAGGCAGCATTCAATGCGCTGGGCACCGGCCAGAACAGCCAGCTCGGCATCTGCCACGCCGCAGCCGCGGTCGTTGTGGGGGTGGGTGGACAGGATCACGCTATCGCGGTACTTGAGGTGCTTGGAGCACCATTCGATCTGGTTGGCGTAAATGTGCGGCATGCTCATTTCCACCGTGACCGGCAGATTGATGATCATCGGGCGGCCCGGGGTGGGCTGCATCACATCCAATACGGCGTTGCAAACCTCAACGGCGTATTCCGGCTCGGTGCCGGTAAAGCTTTCGGGGCTGTATTCAAACAGGAAGTTGCCCTCGTATTCTTCGCTCAGCTTTTTAACCAGCTTTGCGCCGTCAACAGCGATTTGCTTGATCTCTTCCTTGCTCTTTTTGAACACCTGCTCGCGCTGGGCAACGCTGGTGGAGTTATAAAAATGGATGATGGCGCGCGGCGCACCCTTAACGGCCTCAAATGTTTTACGGATGATATGGTCACGGCACTGGGTCAGCACCTGAACAGTGACGTCGTTCGGGATGCGGTTGCCATCGATCAAGGCGCGCAGAAAGTCGTACTCGGTCTCGGACGCTGCCGGGAAGCCGACCTCAATCTCCTTAAAGCCGATCCTGATGAGCATATCATAAAATTCAAGCTTTTCTTCCAGATTCATGGGAACGATCAAGCTCTGGTTGCCATCGCGCAGGTCTACGCTGCACCAGGCGGGAGCCTTTTCGATATGGTCTTTCTGGGGCCATTCATAGACATGGCCGGGCTCAACCGGCGGGGGATAATAACCTACATGATACTTTGTTGCGTCCATCATTTTTTATTGCCTCCATCAAAGTTTGTCTGCCCCTGAAAACCGGACAAAATAAAAATCCCGTCTCTCAAAGGCGTTTTTACCTTTGAGAGACGGGATGTAAATTTTACAAATACCCGCGGTACCACTCTCATTGCCGCCAGAGGGCGGCCGCTCTGCACGATCGGCTGTTTTATAGAAAGCAAACAGTGAATCGCTCCTGCAAGATAACGGTCAGGTTCCGGCTGCACCTAACGCAAAGCGCTCAGCGCAGCTGCTCAGGGGCCAGTGACGCAAAACCTTCCGCACCGCCTTGCACCAACCGGCGGCTCTCTGAAGCTGAAAGGAGATTGCTTTTTCCCCATCATTGCATTTGTGAATTGATAACAATATGGATTCTAGCAGGTTTCACATTCTGTGTCAAGATGAATTTTTGGGATTTGAACAAAATGACGAGAATGGGGAAAACTTTTTGGGAAAAAGAGAAAAAGAAAAGTTAGGAGTTAGGAGTTGAAGGAGGCCTGTTTGAATGAATAAAGAATAAATAATAAAGAATAATGGTGGGGGACCGCGGCGCGGTGCGCCGCTCAGAAAATATGGGGTTTGAGGCTATTGGAAATGTGAGATGGAGGATGAAACAACCGGTAGGGCGTGGTCACCTGACCACGCCGAAACTTTGGGATATTTGAAAATCTGGAATCTATAATATGCCCTGCCCCACAGTAGGGGACGGCGTCCTCGACGTCCCGGGCGGGCCTTGCGGCAAATTTCATTATGGCATATATAGCTAGGCTCGGGAACGGTCCTGACCGTTCCCGACGAACCATTTTATAATGTGCAGCAAACGCAAAAATGCTCTGTAGGGCGGGGTGACCTCACCCCGCCGCAGACGAACCCTGCTGCATTGTACACGGCAAATTCGCCTCAAGATTGTAAATTATCTGTAGGGGATGATGCTTGCATCGTCCCGCGGGTACCTTGAACCAAACTGTACCTTACCCATCATAAAAACAAAAACGCAGCACACGCTCTCCCCAAATCCCGTGTGCTGCGAAAAAACATATTCTGTTTACTGCCGCGCCGTGCTTAGATGGGTGGCCACCCACTTGATCAGCATATCCAGTGCCACCATGTTGCGGCCGCCTTCGGGCACGATCAAATCGGCTTTGCGTTTGCTGGGCTCCACAAACTGCTCGTGCATCGGCTTAACGGTGGTCAGGTACTGGTTCACCACGCTGTCCAGCGTGCGGCCGCGCTCCTTAACATCGCGTACAATGCGGCGCAGAATGCGCACATCGGCATCGGTATCCACAAACACTTTCATATCCATCATATCGCACAGCTCCTGGCTGGCAAAAATCAGGATGCCTTCCACAATGATGACCGGGGCCGGGTGTACCGTAATGGTCTTATCGCTGCGGTTGTGGATCGTGTAATCATATACCGGAACCTTCACGCTTTCGCCGCGGCGCAAAGCCTGCAGGTGCTGCACCAGCAGCTCGGTATCAAAGGAATCCGGGTGGTCATAGTTCAGCTTGCAGCGCTCTTCATACGGCAGCTCGTCATGCCGCTTATAGTAGCTGTCGTGGTTGAGCACGCTCACTTCATCCGCGCCAAAATGGTCCCGCAGGCGCTCCGTCAGGGTGGTTTTGCCGCTTCCGGTGCCGCCGGCAATGCCAATGATTATGCTTTTCATGCTTTCCTGCCTCGTTGTTCTTTATACTTCAAAACTGATTTCACGCCCGTGCGGATGGTAAGCACGGTACTTGACCCCCGCCATGTTGAACAGCCGCCGCGAAGCAATGCTGGCGTTGGTATCATGGTATTTATCCGAAAGATAGATGATTTCCCGGATGCCGCTCTGAATGATGGCCTTGGCGCACTCGTTGCAGGGGAACAGCGTCACATACACCCGCGAACCGCGCAGATCGCTGTGAGCACTGTTCAAAATGGCGTTCAGCTCCGCATGGCAGACGTACATGTATTTGGTTTCCAGCTCGTCACCTTCGCGGTCCCAGGGCATATCGTCATCATTGCAGCCGATGGGCATGCCGTTGTAGCCAAGGGAAAGGATCTTGTTTTCCGGGCTGACAATGCAGGCCCCTACCTGGCTGGAATCATCCTTGGAGCGCATGGCGGACAAAATAGCAATACCCATAAAGTATTCGTCCCAGCTGATGTAATCCTTGCGTTTCATGCTGTATACACAACCTTCCGGCAGGCATGGATCCCATGCCCTTATTTTTTGCTTCTATTATACCGTTGCGCGGGCTGTGGTGCAACCCCTAATCCGCATGGTTGTGCTGTGCGTGCAGGTATTTGCAGCGGGTGGCTTCGCCGCCGCGCAGGTGGCGCTGGGCTTTGTTATACAGCAGCACGGCGCGTACCTCCTGCCAAAGGCCGGGGGCCAGGTGCTGCAGGCGGCACTGGTCCTTCCACACGGTACTTTTGCTCACGCCGAACACCTGCGCTGCCGCCCGTACGGTAGCGCCGCTTTGCACCAGATACTGCCCAATCTGCACGGCGCGCTCTTCGGGGTCACCTTTCATAGAACATGCCCTCCCAACCGTTTTTTCAACGGTATGCGGCGCGCCGTCGGTTTATGCGGGCAGTGCTGGCGGGCCGGGCGCCGGCATGGTACAATACGTTCAGAACAAATATTTTTTTCAAATGCTGAAACACTTTGCCCTCCCGGTTCGTTATCCCAGTGTAAGGCCTTGCAAAAACAAACACAGGAGAATGCCCCCATGTGCAGCATCAAAATTATTATCGTGGATAAAAACTGGAGATAAAACCGGGCCGCGCCCCACGGCCTGACCCAAAGGAGAACCCATGCTGGAAGAACTGTTTTGCGCCCACCGTGCGGAGCTGACCGCCTATTGCCGCGGGCTGTGCCGCAGTGATGCGGCCGCGCAGGATATGGTGCAGGAAGTGTTCCTGCGCGCATGGCAGAATATTGGTACATTGCAGGACCTTGGCCCCAGCCAGCGCCGGGCCTGGCTGTACCGCACGGCGCGCAACTTGTTTGTGGATGCCATGCGCCGTACCGCGCGGGAAGCCGCCGCCCTGCCGGAGCTGGAGCCAGAACCGGAAACGCCGGATCCGGATTTTGCCGAAGCGGAAGCCCGCCGCCTGTTGGAATTGCTGACCCCGGCGGAGCAGGAGCTATTCCGCAAGCGCTACCTGGAAGGCTACACCGCAGCGGAACTGGGAAAAATGTACGGTTTGCCGCCTGCCACCGTGCGCACCCGGCTGGCCAAAGCCCGCCGATACTTAAGCCAATTATTGATGGAGAAATAAACGATGCCGAATAAACTACTGATTAAAGCAAACTTTTGCGACCTGCGTAACGTGAAAGAAGAAACCCTTGCCGCCTATGATGTCATTGAAGTGCGGGCCAATGTGGTGGTGCTGAACGACCGCGCAAAAGAGCTGATTGCTCGTTATCCCGTTACCTTAAAATGTGACCTGGCAACGGACAACCCGAATATTGCCCTGCGCAGTGTGAACGGCGTGGCGGAGGTCACCCCCTGCGATGTACCCGAAGCAGACACAGTGCTGACGGTGAACGGCGAACTGAAAATTGCTTCCGGCTCGGCCGAAGTACTGGCGCGGTATCTGCAGATTACGGTAAACGGGCAGGTATACTGCCCGCGCAGCCTGAGCGGAAAGCTGGGCAATGTGGCAGTGAACGGGCAGATCATCACCTGGCCGGACGGTGCAGTGCAACTGAAAAACACCGCCGTGCTGGACAGCACTTTTGCCCTGCGGGCCAAACCGGCCCTGTACTGGGCGGCCCGCTGTGTTGTGATGCTGGACCCCGCGCTGGATGTCGCTGCCCTGGCAAAGCAGGGCGTGCGGTTCGATACGCCCAGGGCAATTTTGGCCCAAAGCCTTGCCACACAGGCCGCCCCGCTGTTTGAGGATGATACCGACCTGGAAATTGTGCCGGACGGAACAGCCTACCTCAAGGATGATGCCGAACTGACCGCCGCGCTGATCCGCCGCAAGGGCAACAAACTGTATGTGGATGGCAGGCTGACCCTGACGGCGGAAAGCGCCGCCCTGCTGCCCCAGCTGGAATACTGCAAAGTGACCGGCACCGCCCTGGTGCCCGCCGCACAGGAGAAAGCATTTTCCGCCAGCTGTGTGCAGGCAGAGAAAGTTCAGACAGTGCGTGGCAGACTGTTGCAGGGCCAGGGCAGGGTACAGGTGGACTATTGGATGCTGGAGGCCCCGGACGGCCTTTGCGTAAAAGAGTGCGGCATGGTGGCGCTGACCCCGGAACTGGAACCGGAACTGATTGCCGCAAAGCTGATGCTGTTGGAATGCGGCATGGTACAGTGCACCGCCGCACAAAAAGGTGCTGTGCAGCTGGTAGCCAAAGATGTGGGCGTTATCTCCGACGACAGCGGCAAGCCCACTGAGGACACGGATACTCACATGGTAAGGGCAGACCGATATGTGATGTGAGGGGACGGAACAATGAATAATGAATAGAGAATAATGCTTGTGTGACGCCCACCGCGTCACATTTGAATCAGGCCAGTCACTCCGGCAAAAAGCGTTCCGGCCAGAGCAACCCGCCTATTTTATTTGTGCCGCCCGCAGCGGCGCACTGACATGATTCTTTATTCTCTATTCACTACTGTTTATCACGGGTAAGCACTTTTTTATACGCAAGTAATAACTTTGTTATATCCGGGGGTTTTCAGAACCGGGAAGATGCGGTATACTGGGCACAGAATACAAAACACGCGTGCTCTGGGGTGGACCTTAAGGCAGCACCGCATAATTCCCGCCTTACGGCTTAAGCACCGCTCCGGCGGCTGCGGCACGG
>ERZ773252.3905-NODE-3905-length-10918-cov-25.178496_pt1 | contig 10918 bp, 19 predicted proteins | sample MGYA00580517_ERZ773252 | MGnify/ENA primary metagenome ERZ773252 (study PRJEB29015, sample SAMEA2737766) | human gut metagenome | biome: human gut; feature: human-associated habitat; material: faeces | place: China | collected 2012 ... | reverse complement strand
TGTAAATTATATAATTAACTTGTGATTGAGGGAAGCGCTTCTAAATCCAGTAAACACAAGGGAGATAACAACATGAGTACTAAAAAGATTTTTTATAAAAAAGATATGAAAGATATAATCCTCTTCTTAAAAGAAGAAGGGGAAGCCACTTTGAACGATAATTATAAGAATTGCTGTCTTACTCTTATCGCACATGGCAGCACATTCGAGTTAAAGATAAAAGACAGTCTTAATTGTGAATATTCCGAGACATTTCCAAAAACGGACAATTACGAAGATTTACATAAGTATGTATCTGAACGCTTTTCAGAATGGGAAAAAGAATATGTACAAGGTGAAGCAAAAACACTTGAAGAGGTTATGCAAGAACGACTTGAGCAGAAGAAAGCCGAGGAAGAAGCACAGGAAGAAAAGAATAGTAAAGCACTTATTAATTACATTAATTCCGGAGATGAAAACTTTTACGCTGATTGTTTAGTGTATTACGAAAACAAGAAGAATTTAAGTAATTCTCTTAATAAGCTGATTCACAATGAAATTGAAAATTATTCAAAGTCACAGCTTAAAATTGCAATAGTTCTTAAAACTGTATATGACAAGAAGCTCTATGAAGTACAGGGATACAAAAACATTTACGATTATGCGAATGACGAATTTAATATCGCACGCGGTACTGTTTCTAACTGGCTGATGATTGTAAATAACTTCTGCACTTTGAATGAGCAGACAGGTTTTTATAATCTTGATGAAAGATTGAAAGATTTCAGCATAACACAACTTGTATTATTACGGCAATTGACTATTGAACAGATTGAAGAATTGGGAATATCCTCCGATTTATCAACACGCAACTTAAAAGCCTTAATCAAGGAAAAATTAAATATTAACGCTATTGCTACAAGTGTAAAGCCTGATATAGACGCTTCTGCTCTTCCAGATAATCCCGAGGACGAAGAAGAACTATACAAAGAAGCTGACGCAATAGATAACGCAATGAGTAAACCCGAGGAAATACAAAAATCGGAAGAATCGGAAGAATTTCAGAAAGAACAGGAAGAACAGCCAACGGAAAAAGTAAAACTTCGTTTGATGTTTACTGGCGGTTCTGAATTGTCTGATACACAGATAGTATTTTTAAACAAGTTTCTTACAACACAGCCAAAAAACAAGAAGTTAAAACTTGTTTTCATAGAAGAAAATTAAATAAAAGGGAGATTTTAAACATGGAAAACAAAGAGAACTATATCAGAAAAGATATTGTCAAATCAATAGAAGAAGCGATTGTTGAAATATTCAACTGCAATAATCGTTCATCTGATTTATCCGTTGTTGATGTTATAGAAGCGGCTAAAGAGCTTCATAACCTTAACGAGGCAGAAGAAACCGAATTATATTTATTCGTTAAATATACGCAGATTCGTTTTATACGCTTCTTCAATGTAGTTGTTAAATCTAAATAATAAAAGATTAACAACACTATTACATAGTTATATTCTGCCGCCCCAGTAGGCAAGTCGGCGCGGCAGTTTATAAAAAGTTCGTTCGATTGAACGCACCATATAAATATATCACAAAATAAATTTAAAGAGAGGGCGCAAAAGCGCAAAGGTGAAAAAGAATGAAATTAGGATTTATGACAATAGCAAAGGTATACAGAAAGAAAGACGTACAGGAAATAACAGACCGCGCAACAGGTCGTGTTACTGGAGAATATTATCCAGTAATTCTTGACGACGGAGAAGATACACTTGACGCTACTGTTCCAAAAGACGTTTACAACGGTATTGAAGAAGATAAAATATATCTCTTTGCCGGAACATATGACGATAGATTCAAGAGAGAGAACACAACACCGAAGCCAAGAATCACAGCCGTTCTTTATCCAATCAATGAGCCATGGCGCAAAGATTTTATTGATGAATTCAGTAAGCAGACATACGACAGCTTTGCAATGCCGTTCAAAGATGAGCAGCAGAAAAACACTACTGCTACTGCTTCTAAGGCTTCTAAGTAATTAAGTGATAATATCGCGGTCGCTTCCCGCGCTATTATAGACCATTTAACAACACTGTGTTAAATGGGTACTGCATTAGTGAACAGTGGCGGTTATTACTCGCTCTGTGTTACTCGTTAAATCGCCGCCGTTCCTTATGCTCTAACAAATAAATAATAATCAACAAGGATATATTAAAGGTCGTAACAGTCGCTTTGTTATTCTCCCAAGTGGATAAGCGTTGTGTGTAGTCCAATTCAATCATGTTGTAACTATGTCGGTTGTTACGGCTTTTAATATGCCCTTGTCGGATTGGGCATAAATGAGCAGAAACATTTACAAATAAAGAAAGAAGGGAGTTAAACATGGATTTCTTAATATTATTAAGAAACATTCTTGTACCTGTCGCAATACTTATGTGGGTAATTATCGGGCTTGTAGCACTTATTATCTTCTTAAGAAACAAGTTCAGCGGTAAAAGAATTAAGTCTACAGGAAATGTGTATAAAGAAACATTCGTACAGAATCACAGCACATCACCCGACAATTCAGTAAATACCGACAATACAGATTTTGCAAACGGTGCAGACGGTGCCAGGAGTCCAAACGGCACTAATAAGGGTGGTTCTAACTTATGCTTGTAAGAGAGCCACCAAAAGCATGAAATAAACAAGTTGCAAAGCCAACACGGTAATTATGCCACTCTTCCAAGAGTTCGCGCGATTGAACTATTACAAAACTTATATTGTTCTGCCAATAGTGACAGCTCGCGCCGTTTAAGGCAAGAGTGGCACGCATTACCCATGTACCGCACACAGCGTTAATTAAGCCAGTACACCGCAAGCGGTACATAACTATCATCAAACTTAATAGACGTGTTCAGCCCCCGACGAACTGAATCAGCGGTGAATCCGTTCCGTCCTCTTCTACTGATATTCGCTCTAATTATCAATGTCGTTGATGTTGTTGGGGTTGTCAGCTTGGGTACGGTCTTTGAAGTGGTGGGGCGCACCGAGGAAGCTAACCTACAACTTATCGACTTCATATATGTAGCGGAGAAAGAGAAAGAAGCCGCGGAGACACAGATGAAACTCGCCTACGGAGTACACAATCCCCGGGAATGAGCCGTTAAGAAAACATGAACGCAAAGCGCGATTGTTTTTAGGTGAATGGGGTCGCGTGAGCGTTCCATAATAAACCAAAAACAACACAGACACAATAAACACAGACACAATAAACAAAAATAGAATAACTAATTAATAAATTAAGAAAGCAAGAAAGCAATGATAAAAGAAACGATATCAGAACATAAACCAATATTTATATTAATGATTATCACTTTAACACTATTACTAATATTTACTGTAATTTATTTTGTTATGCCAGTAAATGCAGAAGAAAAAGAAACATCATATGCAATAGAAGAAATACAAACACAGACTGTAAAAGAATCAAAAAATAAAAATGACAATAATACCTTAAATATAGATAGTAACAATGCAACAAGCCAAGAAACAGAAGAAACACCAACAGAAACGCAAGAGAACACACTCGCAGAAATCCGCGACACACTCTATATAATTTCAATAACACTCATTATATTTACAGGCGCGTTTCTAGGCTATGTAGCAGTTTCACGATTAATGTAGAAAGAGAGGATATAAGACATGACAACGGCAAGCGCAATATTAACAGATTATTCTCAGTATATAGCAATGGGGTTTTCAATGTCTGTAATACTCTCATTCACATTATGGGCGATTATGAAGCTCTGGCGCTTCGTAGTCGATATTATTAAGCTATCAACACCTTACAGGTGATGATAAATATAATTTTCGGAGGTTCCCAGTATGACACCAACAGTTTTAGCAGCAGAGGGAAATGCAGCAGTCACAATGAGTACAGAAATCAAGACAGCAATCACAACAGCTTGTCAGAGCGCAGTAGATGTGTGCAAAGACGGTATTGTCGCTGTTCTTCCTATCGGTCTCTCACTCATGGCAATCACTATGGGTATCAGAATGGCTGTCGGCTTCTTTAGAAGCCTTGCAAACTAGTACTCCGATACTAGCAAAGGCAGAGTTTAACGGCTCTGCTGATGTACACAAAGAAGCGTTTAAAAGTTCGTGCGAATGAACAAATAAAAACGAGTAACACAGAAAGCGAGGTACAAAGAACAATGGGATATGTACTATTACTGTTATTCTTCCTAGTGTGGCGGAATATGGTACAAATCAAGAAAGCGACAAACTATATTGCCTACGGTACAGAACACCGCAAAGGTAAAATAAGTAAGTTCCTTGACTTAGTAACTAAAATACACAATGAGGAGGCGGAAGCAAGAAAAGCCAAGAGAGCCAAGCGGCAGTCAGAAAGAGAGGAGAAGGAACATGAAGAACAGAAGTAAATATAATTGTTTAAAATCCGCTATTTTACAGATTTTAATTTTAGGTTTATCCGTTGCCGCCCTTGTTTATGACGCTAACGGCGGTACAGTCACATCATATTTTTATGTACTCATAAACGGACTTATTTGTCTTACATTTTGTTGTTATGATGATGAATTGTATAAAAGGAAAGATGAAGCAATTGAAGAAACCGTGGTAAAGGAACATGAAAAAGATAATTAATTTGATTAAGTCAGATAGTACATTTCTATTTGTTATCATTCAAGTTCTTACAACGTTAGCGCTTATCATCTTCGTTTCTTTAAAATATGACTGGATTGTTGAGAAATTTGGCTCTTACACATTCTTTGTTGCAACATGCGCTCCTATTGGTGGATTTTTCGTAGGCGGTTATTACTTCGTAGCCGATTATTTTTCGTTGTATTTCAGCAAGGATATAGAAAGCGAGGATAATAACAATGATTAATTCATTAGAAAAAGTTGATATCGGAAATGTGCCTTATCATTCTACGATTACAGAGCGCGAGATTCAAGTTCTTAGGGACTTTTTCACGATACGCGCCTGTATAATTATTATAAGAGAGTCCGTTTCTATTTTACTTAACAAGGATAACAATAATGATTAGTGGTACATATATCCCTATCGTGATAATGCCGCACGATATAGCAGGCATTACAATTGTAGAAACATTAATATTAATACTTCTGCTGACTGTTATAACAGTATTATTTATGAAATTTATAATATGGTATATGCGCCACATTATATAGCCCTAAAAAATAAAGATTGTGCTACAACTTGCCTAGTGGTATAATCGTATTAATAAGGGGGTGTTTAAATGATTTGTTTAAGTTCTGACGGTCGTTTATTCGGTTTGAATCCGCAATTTTTATTTGATATATTTGTTTTTTTTGCAAATATATTCATATTACTTATTTTCATCGTTCCTATAGTAGTCTTATTTATTTTTATATGTAAATTTTTTATTGATAAATCTAAGTATTATAAGACTAGAACAAAATTTTATCAAAATCAATTAAAGGATAGGCAAGATTAAATCTTGCCTATCTTTTTTTTACGAGGTGTTTGTATGAAAAAAATAATTTCAATATTACTATCTTTTTCAATTGTTTTTTTGTCAGTTTCAACATGTATCTCTATTTCTGTTTGTGCTGATACAGATAAAACTGTTTTATCTAAGTCATCTGATTCTCCTTTTGCTTATTCTTCTTCTGAAGCTCAAAAGTATGTATCCGCTCACTTAGATATTTATGATTCAGATAATACTCTTTTATTTTCATACACTCCAACTTCAACTTATAACTGGACTTATTCTGCTAAAGGTAAGGACAATTTACATTTATCAGATAATCAGCTTAAAGCGTTTCTTATGTCTAAAAAGACATTATCTGCTTATGTTCAATTAATGTTTAGCGGTTTTTCAAATAATAATGTTACTCGTGGTTTTCTTTCTGCTCTCGGTATTGCTACAACTGGCAATTCTAACGCTTTAATAGATGTTTCTGATAAATTACTTGGTAATTATAATTATATTGATTCTATTAATTATGATGAGGATACACAGACAATTACAATGGATAATACCAGTGTTGACAAATTAAGAGAAGAAATCAAGAAATATTATTATGATAGTATTGGTCTTAAAGTTATTAAACCTGTTGGAACTGTAAAAAAATATGTTGATAGTTCCGACTTTCGAAAACTTTTTGAATACGAAGACGATTATACCAGTGCTTATAGTGTTTGTAATGCCGATTATGCTTTTGTTAGCGGTGTTAATTTTGCATACTTTTCTAAAGGTAATAAAAGTAATTTGACTGGCTATTATTACATGGGGAATTCTGACAGCGATAAAAGAAATTCTTTTACAGACTGGACTACTTCTGTTTATACTTATAGACTTTATTCTTATGATACTAGTGGTCATTCTCACATGTGGGAAATAAACAATGAAAGCTATTCTGTTTTTTATAATTATGAGTGGGATAATAGCGATTTGTATACACCCAACCCAGCTTGTCTTATTCCTATGTGGGTTTGTCCTTATTATGGACAGCTAGTTTTTAATAAGGATATGCGTTATGATTCTGCTACTACTGAATCATGGCGCTATCGTGATTTTAGAATTAATTATTATTCCGCTGATAATTCGCCTTTTTCCTATTTTTCTTCTTATTCGGCAATGTATAACTACTTACACGGAGACCAGACAGCCTATATCTCCTCTGTAATTAATCAGACTGGAAAAGATATTTCAATGTCTATAGATAATTTAGGTGATGATTTAGGGCAAAAATTAGATAGTTTAATTTATACGATTAACACAAAGAAAGAGGGGTTGTCTGCTGATGAATTACAAAATTTAATCGACAGTGGTTTAAAGAATATAGAAAATAATACAGGTGATATTAAAGATAATACAGGTGATATTAAAGACAATACAAGTAATATTCTTGATACCTTAAAAGAACAAAATAACATATTGCTTCAAATACTCGGTGTTACTGAATACATAGCATATCAGAACGATAAATATAACAACACTTATACGAAAGCTGATATGTCAAACCTTTTTAAAAAGTCATTTAATAGGGTTTCTGACGCTGTTCTTTATGGAGAAAAAGTTGATGACGACAACGAAGAAACTATTGACCGCACTAAGTTCAGTTATCATAACGGAATTTTCGGACACTTTCCTTTTAGTGTTCCTTATCAGCTTTACGAATGGTTAAAAATCTTGCAGTCTGAGCCTATATGTCCAGAGTTTACATATCATTATGGATTTTTAATTGGTATAAGTAAAGATAGCGACGAATACGACAAATATAAAATTACATTTAATTTGTCGGCTTATGATTCATGGAGAGAAGTCGCGGCAAGTTTTTTAAAACTGGCTTTTACTCTTACAATGGCTATAGGTACATATAAAAAATTCAAGGGGGAGTTATAACATGTGGGAAAAACTTATTTTAATTGTTTGTAGTGCCTTAACTGATTTGATTGCAAATCTATTAACATTTTTTGTTGATGTCGTTCTTATTGCTTACAACCTCTTACCTACCGACCCTGTTAGCGGTTTATTAAATGTCAGTAAAGAGCCGTTTGTTAATTATCTACCCTATATTAATTGGTTTATTCCGTTTGACTATGTTATTACTCTTACCGGTGCTGTTTTAGATGCATATGGTTTATATATTTGTTGGAAATATTTCAAAAAAATTCTTTATGCTGTTCTTTCATACAGAAAAAATCTTATTGGTATGTTAGCTTATTTGTTAAAATAGTTCGCGCGAACGAACGCACGCACATTTTTGAGGTGATTATTATATGATATGGTTTTATACAGGTGTCCCCGGCAGTGGCAAAAGTTATCATGCCGCGAAAGAGATTTATAAATTTATCCAAAAAGGTAAAAACATAATAGGTAATATGGAAATTAATACAGATAATATCCCCACGCTTAATAAAAAGCCCAAGGGGTGTTATTTGTATGTCTCGAATAAAGAATGGCTTAATAATTCCATTCTTGAAATGAAAATTGATAGACATGGTGCAACTAGGCTCAAAGAACCCGACGACATTTACAGCTATATACAGGGCTTAAAAGGTTATGCTTATAATTTCCATGAACGCGATAAACAGGGAAAGTTTAAGCTACACCAGACGTTATTAATTCTTGATGAATGCCAAGAGTTATATAATAGCCGTTCTTGGAATAGAAAAGACCGCCTTGCTTGGTGTGCCTTTTATCGTCTGCATAGAAAGCTCGGTTACGATGTAATACTTATATCGCAGGACGACAAGTGCATTGATAAGCAGATTCGAAATGTCCTTGAAACACAAGTACTGCATAGAAACGTTGGTAATTACAAAGTATTTGGTAAACTTCTTTCACTCCTCTTCGGGGGAAATCTGTTTATTTGCATTACAAGTAAATACGGCTATTCTAAGAAAGACGCTAAAACAGGTAGTAAATTTCTATTCGGTGAAAAGAAATATTATAGCGTGTATGATACAACACAATTGTACTAGGTGGAATCTCGGAGTATTCGGAGAGATAACACCTAGTACAAGTGGGCTTGTATCTGCGCATAGTATAACACACACATACATACGCATACACACGCGCGCACATGCGCGTACTTGATAATATATACACTTAAACGAAAAGATTTTAATAAGGGAGATTTAAACATGAAGAAAAAAGAGATTAACGAAATTATGGCACATGTTGCCGCTCTGTCTGATGAAAAACTTGAGGAAGAATATTACACCGCTGTTGATAATTGTCTAGGTTCTCAAGTTGATACAATGATTGAACGTGGTTATGATTCTGTTGATATTATTGAACGAGAAAAACATGAAAAATATCTTTCTGAATATGCTGACATGCTTGGCTATTTATGCGAAAAGAGAAATATAAAATTATGGGGAGATAAATAACATGGGTGCTTACAATGTTCGTACATTAACATATAAAAATCAAACACAGGTGAGATTTTTTAAGAAGCCGATTGAATTTGATAAAAAGAAAGTTCGTGCGAACGAACGCAAGAAAAAGACAGAAGAAGAAAGAACGCAATTTGATATTGATTTATCTATACGACAATCTATGCATAGAACAAAAGATAAGATATGGAATATCTGTCTTGCTAATGATTGGGAATACTTTGTTACATTCACTTTCAATCCTAAAATTGTTAACTCAAAAGATTATGACGATTGTGTGACAAAGTTTCATGGTTGGTTAGATAATGCAAAGAAAATCTGTTGTCCAAATTTAAAATATGTTATTGTACCAGAATTTCATGCGGACAAAGAAAAATTTCATTTTCACGCTTTAATGTCAAATCTTGGTTTACTACAGCTTATAGATAGTGGAAGACGAAAAGATAAAGGAACAAAGATAATATACAATATTGGTAATTACCGCCTAGGTTTTTCTACTGCTATCCCAGTAAGTCAAAACAGCGATTCACAAGGGAAAATTGTTGGATATATGCTTAAATATATAACAAAGGATTTAGCTACATTAACGCAAGGTAAAAAGCGTTACTGGTATTCAAGAAACACTTGTGAAAAGCCTGTTATAGATTCTTATTTGATAGAAAATGATAAACTTCATGATTTTATAGAAGCGTTAGAAAATGATAAGTCTTATAGAAAAACAGTTGATATGCCGTTTTCTGATAATGAACTAAAAATATACAACTTTGATACAAATTGACCTATAATATAGCCACAAGGGAGAGTGACAACATGGGAAAACATTTGACAGAGAAAGAACGATATTTGATAGAATTTATGTATAACAAAGAAAAGAGGACACAACGCGAAATAGCTAAGATATTAAACAAGCATTACAATACAATTTACAATGAGATTAAGCGCGGCACTATTAAGCAGATTGATACACATTTAAAAGAGTATTATATATATTGTGCTGATGTAGGACAACGCAAGTACATAGAAGCCAACGCAAGAAAAGGTGCGAATAATAAGGTTGCCTGCGACAGTGAGTATTTACTATTTATACGCGATAAGGTAAAACAACACTACTCTTTCTATTCTGCAAATGAACTTGCAAAGCAAGAGGGATTTAATACAAGAGTGTGTTTAACAACTCTTTATAACTATTTTAACAAGCACTTTATTAAATTGAAAAAATCGGACATGCCATATAATAAAATTAAAAAAGTTAAACAGGAGAAAGAAACAAAGCGCGTTTACCAGTACGGCAAGCGTTCCATAGATGAAAGAGGAAATTTACAACAGCGCGATATATACGGACATTGGGAAATGGATACCGTACAAGGACAGAAGAAGAAAAAAGGCTGTATACTTGTTTTGTCTGAACGAAAGACAAGACAGGAATTATTATTCAAACTTGATAATAAACAGTGCGCCAGCGTTTGGAACACCTTGCAAGATAACTGGGATAAGTTAAAACACCATATAAAGACAATCACATGCGATAATGGTGTTGAGTTCTCAACAAATTGCGAACTTAGCAACAATGAATTAATAGAGTTCGTGCGAACGAATTTATATTATTGTCACCCTTACCGAAGCGGTGAACGTGGAACAAATGAAAATCAAAATAAATTAATAAGACGCTTTTACCCTAAGGGTGTTGACTTATCAGAAGTCACGCAAGAGGAATTAAACAAGATACAAGACTTTATGAACAATATGCCGCGTAAGATATTTAACGGCTTATCATCAAATCAATTTATAGAACAAAATGAAATGGAGTATTTACAAACATGAAGGACAATATAAGAAAGATTTTAATAATTATAAAAAGGTGTGTGACATGTTCTCCTACTGATAACATATGCTTACTTCATACGAACAACAAAACAACATGTCACATGCCTTGTAAGTATGCGCGCGAATGTGATTTACATTTCCGCTTCTTTCGTCTTAATAACTGGTAATATAAGCTAAAAAATTTTTAACAAAAAATCACAATTTATTGTTGACATTTACAAA
>ERZ773252.3901-NODE-3901-length-10923-cov-3.718900_pt1 | contig 10923 bp, 8 predicted proteins | sample MGYA00580517_ERZ773252 | MGnify/ENA primary metagenome ERZ773252 (study PRJEB29015, sample SAMEA2737766) | human gut metagenome | biome: human gut; feature: human-associated habitat; material: faeces | place: China | collected 2012 ... | reverse complement strand
GCGCACCGAATCTGGTGAAATGCAGCAAATGTGGAGAACTTATGATGCCGCACAGAGTTTGCAAAGCTTGTGGTTCTTACAACAAAAAAGAAGTCGTTGCAATGGACTAATATTCATAAATCGGAATCAGTTCCGATGTGCAATGCAGCAAAAGGCTCCCGTCACCGGGGGCTTTTTTGTTGTCTCTGCGGGTTGTCTGGAAGCGTCATATAAAAGATTTGACGTGGTGTGTCGTGATGTGCTATAATGGTCTCGGTGAGAATTGAAACAATATTGCAACATTTTCGTAACAATTATAAAAAAGGAGTGCAAAGCATATGAAGAATAGACGAATCATATTTCTGGCAGCATGCATGTGCAGTGTAGTATTCCTCTCAGGATGTTCCACAGACAGTCTGATGGATAAAATGATGGGAACTGAGACGACGGTTTCGTCTTCGGTCAGCGTAGATATTTCAAAAGAGGACAGTGATGCTGTTCATGTAGATGCCAATCTGGAAAAGCCGGTTTTTTCGGTAAATCCGGTGGAGAGCCTGCAGATTCCCGTTGGAAATACATCTGGAAAGCTGACTTGTGAGGCAGGAATAACGGGAGAAGGCACAGTAACATATCAGTGGTATAAGAACAACGTAAATTCCAACGGCGGAGGAACGCCGATTGAAGGCGCAACAGAAGTGACATACCAGGTCGATACTTCGGCGGAGGGCAAAGATTACTATTACGTTGTGGCAACAAACACGGTTGGAAATACCGTTTCCATGGCGACGAGTACGGTAACAGAAGTTACGGTAATTCCGGCAGGGAAATGGGTTCAGAATGAAAACGGATGGCAGTATCAGAATAATGATGGAAGCTATGCAACCAATACCTGGCAGAATATCGACGGCTATTGGTACGTGTTTGATGAAAATTCATACATGGTGACAGGATGGTACTGGAGCGGAGAAGAATGGTATTATCTGGCGGACAACGGTCAGATGCAGACCGGCTGGTTCACGCAGGATGGTGAGGAATATTATCTGGATCCGGATACCGGTGTCATGGCACGGAATACAACCATAGACGGTCATGAGATGAATTCGAGCGGAGTCAAGGTTTCTTAAGAAAAATAAGACAAAACAGAGCGGATGGATTTTGGAAAGATAAATCCACCCGCTTTTTTGGAATACAGGAGAAAGCGCGGATGGGCATTTGTGCTTGATTTTTGCAAAGGAGTTTAGTATAGTTAATACAGCGCTTGCATAAGTGCTTTTAGAGCGTGGTTGAAAACGGTTTTTTGAAAGAAAAAGAGTTTTCAAACGCGCTTTAGAAAAGAGAAAAGAGGAAAAAACATGAGTGACTTAGTCAGAGTTGCAGTGGACGCGATGGGCGGCGATTATGCGCCTGTGGAGCCGGTAAAAGGCGCCGTTGAGGCCGTAAACGCAGATGAACGTGTCAAAGTCCAGCTGGTCGGCCAGGTGGACGTCATCGAAAAAGAACTGCAGAAATATACGTACCCGAAGGAGCGGGTTGAGATCGTCCCGGCAACCGAGATCATTGAGACGGGAGAGCCGCCGGTCAATGCGATCCGCCACAAAAAAGATTCTTCGATTGTTGTCGGCATGAAAAAAGTGCGCTACGGAGAGGCAGACGCGTTTGTCTCATCAGGAAGCACCGGAGCAGTCCTGGTCGGCGGACAGACGATCGTAGGACGCATCAAGGGCGTAGAGCGCCCGCCGCTGGCTCCGCTGATCCCAACGAAAGACGGTGTATCCCTTCTGATCGACTGCGGTGCGAATGTTGATGCAAGACCGTCCCATCTGGTGCAGTTTGCCATGATGGGTTCCATCTATATGGAACACGTTGTCGGCATTAAAAATCCGCGTGTGGGAATCGTGAATATCGGTGTGGAAGAAGAAAAAGGAAACGCGCTCGTTAAAGAGACGTATCCGCTTCTGAAAGAAAACCCGTATATCAACTTTGTCGGCAGTATCGAAGCAAGAGAAATTCCAAACGGAGCCGCAGACGTTGTTGTCTGTGAGGCGTTTGTCGGAAACGTTATCTTAAAGCTGTATGAGGGCGTCGGCGCGACCCTGATTTCCAAGGTAAAACAGGGCATGATGACATCTCTGCGCAGTAAAATCGGAGCCCTTCTTGTGAAACCGGCGCTGAAAGAGACACTGAAGTCTTTTGATGCCAGTGAGTACGGCGGAGCACCGCTGCTTGGCTTAAAAGGACTCGTTGTAAAAACGCACGGAAGCTCAAAAGCCAACGAATTTAAAAATTCCATTCTCCAGTGCATTTCATTCAGCGAGGAGAAGATTCCGCAGAAAGTGCAGGAGCATCTGGCAGACTATAAGAGCAGCAGGGAGGCAGCGAAAGATGGAGTTTGAAAAATTACAGGAGATCATTGCGGATGTATTAAACGTAGATCCGAATGAAGTAACCATGGAGACAACCTTTGCAGATGATCTGGGAGCGGATTCCCTGGATGTATTTCAGATTGTGATGGGAATTGAAGAAGAATTTGATATCCAGATCGAAGCAGAAGAAGCAGAGCACATCGTATCGGTTGAGGATGCGGTGGAAGCGATCAAAAAGAAACTGGCAGAATAATAGAAAATGGCGAAGGGGCTGTTTGCTACAGGACAGCCCCTTTGTTACCGTCCGCAGAACACCTGCAAACGGTAACTATGAGGAAGGACAGGCTTAAAACAGGTTATGAATAATATTGATAAACTCGTGGATTTGGAAAAGAAGATCCAGTATAAATTTCAGGATTTCGGACTGCTGGAGATGGCGATGCGCCATTCTTCCTACGCAAATGAGCACCATATGGAGCGCCTGGAGTGCAACGAGCGTCTGGAGTTCTTAGGAGATGCCGTGCTGGAAGTTGTATCCAGCGAATTTTTATACAAGACATTCCCGCGTCTCCCGGAGGGCGAGATGACGAAAAAACGCGCCAGCCTCGTCTGTGAACCGGCACTGGCATTCTGTGCCCGTGAGATTGACCTTGGCAGCTTTCTGCTCCTTGGAAAGGGCGAGGAGGCAACCGGCGGCCGTCACCGCGATTCCATCGTTTCGGATGCTATGGAGGCAACGATCGGTGCGATTTTCCTGGACGGCGGCTTTGAACCGGCAAAAACGTTCGTTCTGAACTATATCTTAAACGATATCGAACACAAACAGCTTTTCTACGACAGCAAAACGATTCTGCAGGAGCTGATCCAGGGTGAGACGGATGAAGAGATTGTTTACACCATCTTAAAAGAAGAGGGACCGGATCACGACAAGAGCTTCTGGGCACAGGTCAGCGTCGGAAAGAAAGCGCTCGGTACCGGAAAGGGCAGAACGAAAAAAGCGGCAGAACAGGCAGCGGCATACGATGCAATTCTTGCCAGAAAAAAGCGTAGGTGAATTATGTATCTCAAATCCATTGAAATGCAGGGATTTAAGTCGTTTGCCAACAAAACCATTCTGCAGTTCCACGACGGTATTACCGGCGTTGTAGGGCCGAACGGCAGTGGAAAGAGCAATGTTGGCGATGCGGTGCGCTGGGTGCTCGGCGAACAGAGCGCCAAGCAGCTCCGCGGCGGAAATATGCAGGATGTTATTTTCTCCGGAACCGAGACGAGAAAGCCGCTCGGCTACGCGTCGGTTGCAATTACACTCGACAATTCCGACCACAAGCTGAATGTCGATTTCGAGGAAGTCACGGTGACGAGACGGCTCTACCGCTCCGGTGAGAGCGAGTATCTGATGAACGGCGCATCGTGCCGGTTAAAGGACATCAACGAGCTGTTCTACGATACCGGTATCGGAAAAGAAGGCTATTCCATCATCGGACAGGGTCAGATTGATAAGATTTTAAGTGGTAAGCCGGAAGAGCGCCGGGAGCTGTTTGACGAAGCGGCAGGAATTGTCAAATTCAAGAGAAGGAAGGCCGTGACCGAAAAGAAGCTGGCGGAAGAGCAGCAGAATCTGGTGCGCGTCAACGACATTCTCTCGGAACTGACAAGGCAGTTAGAGCCGCTGGAACGCCAGTCTGAGACGGCAAAGATTTATTTAAAGAAGAAAGAGGAATTAAAGCTCCTCGATATCAATATGTTTCTGCTCGAGATGGAGCGCATCCGGAACGATCTCGCGAAAGTAGAAGACCGGTACCGGATTACAGAAGAGCAGTTAAAGAGCACGAAAGAGGCTTTTGAGCATACGAAGCAGGAGTATGAAAAGCTGGAACAGGAGCAGGAAAAACTGGACCAGACGATTCTTTCTGCGCGCGATCAGGCGGGGGAGAATGCACTGAAACGTCAGCAGCTCGAAAACCAGATCGAGGTGTTGAACGAGCAGATTCATGCATCGGAGAGGAACAGCGACACATTAAGAGAACGTCTGGAGGCGATCCGCGCGGAGAGCCGCACAAAGACGGCAGAAAAAAATACATATCAGGCAGAAAAGGACGGGCTTCATGAAGCACTTCTTGCGTCAGAGACGGAAAAGAGTGAGAAAGAGGCCGCTCTCTCGGAATGCCAGGGGCAGATCCAGGCAGTCGAGCTGCAGAGTGAACAGGATAAGAGCGAAGTCATCGGCCTTCTGAACCAGCGGGGTTCCACGAAGGGAAAAATGCAGCGCTACGATGCGATGCTCGAGCAGATCGGCATCCGAAAGGCAGAATTAAGCCAGAGGGTGCTGCATTTAAAGACGAGCGAGTCCGAACAGAACGGGCAGATGGAAGAACTGCAGAACGCGTTTGAAGCGCTCGAAGAGACGGTAAGCAGCCTGAAACAGCAGTACCAGGAGGCAGATCAGAAGATTACCGCGCTGACGGCGGATCTCTCGAACCAGACGAAAGAGATGGAAGCCGGCCAGACCAATTACCACAGAGAAGCGTCAAGGCTCGAATCCTTAAAGAACATCACCGAGCGGTACGACGGCTATGGAAACAGTATTCGGAAGGTCATGGAGCAGAAAGACCGGAATCCCGGCATCCACGGCGTTGTGGCGGATCTTCTGCAGGCGGAGAAAAAGTACGAGACGGCGATCGAGACCGCACTTGGCGGCAGCATTCAGAATATTGTCACCGACAATGAGGCGACGGCGAAATACCTGATTGAATACCTGAAACGGGGCCATTTCGGCCGTGCGACGTTCCTTCCGCTCACCAGTATGCGCGGGAAAAAAACGCAGGTGAATGAGGATGCGGCAAGAGAAACCGGTGTGCTCGGTGTGGCAAATGCACTTGTTTCGTACGACCCGGTGTATGAGGGCCTTGTGGCACAGCTGCTTGGAAGAACGCTGGTGGTCGACACGATCGACCATGCCATTGTGATTCAGCGGAAATACCGTCAGACGCTCCGCATGGTAACCCTCGAGGGCGAGCTCTTGAGCCCGGGCGGTTCCATGACAGGAGGTTCGTTCCGGAACAACAGCAACCTGCTCGGAAGACGGCGTGAGATTGAGGAACTCGAAAAGAGCGTACAGGGTCTTGCGAAGGAACTGCGGGAAATCCAGCAGGAACTTGAAGAGAAGAAAAATAAGCGGAATGAAATCCGCGATCTCCGCACCGAGCTGAATGAAAAACTGCAGCGGCAGTACATCGAGCAGAATACGGTGCGCCTGAATCTGGAAAAAGCGCGCGAGAAAAAGACGGAAATCCGTCTGGATTTTGAAGCGCTTCAGAAGGAGAGTCTCGAGATTGAAAATCAGATCGCCGAGATTGAGCGGAACCGGAAAGTCATCGGTCAGGAAATGCAGGAATCGGTGGAGCGGGAAAGCACGCTGCAGGAGAATATCCAGAAGGCGCAGGAGGCGCTTACAGGGCTTCGCCGCCGGGAAGCAGAATATACGAAGGATCTTGAAGAAATCCGGTTAAATTACGCAAATCTGTCCCAGAAGGATGGATTCCTTGCCCAGAACATCCGCCGTCTTGAGGAAGAGACAGGAAAACTGGAAGCGGAAAGCCGCACCATGCTGGAAAAAGCGGCGGAGGAAAAAGGCGATGTCAAAAAGAAACAGCAGGACATCGTGGAGATCCAGAAGACGATTGCAGCAGCAGTGCAGGCAAAAGAAGAGGAAGACCGCCGGATTGTGGAACTGCAGGAGAAAAAAGAAGCATTAAGCGCAGATCACAAAGAATTTTTCGAGAAGCGGGATCAGCTCTCCGACCAGATTTCCCTGATGGACAAAGAGTGCTTCCGTCTGAACAGCCAGAAAGAAAAGCTGGAGGAGACAAAAGAGGCACAGACCTCGTATCTCTGGGAAGAGTACGAAGTGACACCGGGCCACGCAAGAGAGTTCCAGATGGAGGAGATTCCGGAGCGCAGTGAATTAAAGCGGCGTGTGCTGGAAGTAAAAGATGCGATCCGGAAGCTTGGCTCTGTCAATGTGAATGCGATTGAGGAGTACAAAGAGATTTCGGAGCGCCACGCCTTTCTCGATGCACAGCACACCGATCTTGTCAAAGCGGCAGAGACACTGCAGGGCATCATCGATGAGCTGGATGCCGGTATGCGCAAGCAGTTCACGGAAAAATTCGAGGAGATCCGGAAAGAGTTTGACCGCGTGTTCCGCCAGCTGTTCGGCGGCGGAAAGGGAACGCTGGAGCTCGAGGAGGACACGGATGTACTCGAGGCAGGTATCCGCATCATTTCCCAGCCGCCGGGAAAGAAACTGCAGAATATGATGCAGCTCTCCGGAGGCGAGAAGGCACTGACCGCGATTGCGCTGCTTTTTGCAATCCAGAACTTAAAGCCGTCCCCGTTCTGTTTACTTGACGAGATCGAGGCGGCGCTCGACGATTCCAACGTAACGCGTTTTGCACAGTATCTGCATAAGCTGACAAAAAATACCCAGTTCATCGTCATCACCCACAGGCGCGGTACGATGACGGCGGCAGACCGTCTGTACGGCATCACGATGCAGGAGAAGGGTGTTTCTACCCTTGTTTCTGTCGATTTGATCGAGGGAGAACTGGACAAATAGAAACGAATAAGATACAATACGAAAGAAGTAAGATAGAAAAGATAAAGGGAGGCGAACGGTATGGCGGAGGAGAAAGTAGGCTTTTTCAAACGTCTTGTCAACGGTCTGACGAAGACCCGAGACAGCATTGTAGCTGGAATTGATTCTATTTTCAGTGGCTATTCCAATATTGATGACGATTTTTATGAGGAGATCGAGGAGATTCTCGTCATGGGAGATATCGGCATCAATACAACGACCAAAATTATTGACCACTTAAAAGAGCGGGTGGCAGAAGAGCACATTACCGATCCGGCAGAGTGCAAACAGCTTCTGATCGAGAGCATCAAAAAACAGATGGATGTAGGCGATACAGCCTATGAATTTGAAAACCGGAAATCGGTAGTGCTGGTGATCGGTGTCAATGGAGTCGGAAAAACGACCTCCGTCGGAAAGCTGGCCGGCCTTCTGAAGGATCAGGGCAAAAAGGTTGTTCTTGCGGCAGCAGATACGTTCCGTGCAGCGGCAGGCGAGCAGCTCACGGAGTGGGCGCACCGCGCCGGCGTGGATATCATCGGCGGACAGAACGGAGCAGATCCGGCGTCCATCGTGTACGATGCAGTCGCAGCGGCAAAAGCCAGAAATGCGGATGTGCTGATCTGTGATACGGCAGGAAGACTTCACAACAAGAAGAACCTGATGGAAGAGCTCCACAAGATTTACCGGATTCTGGAAAAAGAGTACCCAGAGGCATACCTGGAAACGCTGGTGGTGCTGGACGGTACCACGGGCCAGAATGCGCTGCAGCAGGCAAGACAGTTTGCAGAAGTGGCAAATGTCACCGGTATCATTCTGACGAAGCTGGACGGAACTGCAAAGGGCGGTATCGCCGTTGCCATCCAGTCCGAGCTTGATATTCCGGTCAAATACATCGGCGTGGGCGAGAGCATCCACGATCTGCAGAAATTTGATGCAGACCAGTTTGTAAATGCACTGTTCCATACATCCGAAGAGAATGCTTAAAAAGACAACAAGGAGAAAAGACTATGGCAGAAGAAATGCTGACACTCCCGAAATTTGAGGAAGCGTCTGAAATTGTAAAAAAAGTAACACAGGAGACCAAACTGGTTTACAGCAAATATTTCAGCGAGCAGACGGGAAATAAAGTCTACTTAAAACCGGAAAATATGCAGCTGACCGGCGCCTATAAGCTGCGCGGTGCCTATTACAAAATCAGCACCTTAAGTGAAGAGGAGCGCGCAAAAGGACTGATCACCGCATCTGCAGGAAACCATGCACAGGGCGTTGCGTATGCGGCAAAATGCTACGGTGCAAAGGCTGTCATTGTGATGCCGACGACCACACCGCTCATCAAAGTAGAGCGTACCCAGAGCTACGGCGCTGAGGTTGTTCTGTACGGAGATGTGTACGATGAGGCATGTGCAAAAGCATACGAGCTTGCAGCAGAGCATGGCTATACCTTTATTCACCCGTTCGATGATCTGACCGTTGCAACCGGCCAGGGAACCATCGCTATGGAAGTGATTCAGGAGCTTCCGCTCGTAGATTATATCCTTGTTCCGATCGGAGGAGGCGGACTGGCTACCGGTGTTTCCACACTGGCAAAACTGCTGAAACCAAACATCAAAGTCATCGGTGTTGAGCCGTCCGGAGCAGCCTGTATGAAGGCTTCTTTTGAAAAAGGCGAGGTAACGACCGTATCTCCTGTCAGCACAATTGCAGACGGTACTGCAGTACAGACACCGGGATCCAAGATTTTCCCGTATGTAAGACAGAACCTGGACGAGATCATTACCGTGGATGATGATGAGCTGATCGTAGCATTCCTTGATATGGTAGAAAACCACAAGATGATCGTCGAGAACTCCGGTCTTCTGACTGTGGCTGCATTAAAGCATCTGGATGTCAAGGGCAAAAAGATTGTTTCGATCTTAAGTGGCGGAAATATGGACGTCATCACCATGTCTTCCGTGATCCAGAACGGACTGATCCAGAGAGACCGTATCTTTACTGTATCCGTTCTTCTGCCGGATAAACCAGGCGAGCTGGTACGCGTTTCCCAGGTGATTGCAAACGAGAACGGAAACGTCATCAAACTGGACCACAACCAGTTCTTCACAACGAACAGAAGTGCTGCAGTAGAGCTCCGCATCACAATGGAGGCATTCGGCACCGATCACAAGAACCGTATTGTCAAAGCACTGGAAGAGGCTGGCTATACACCGAAGATTGTAAGACCGAACCTGTAAAAACAGAAATTGCAGAGAAAATTCTGAAAAAAAGAAAAATAAAAAATCAGAGGGATCCGGAAAGGAATTTCCTCTGATTTTTTTGAGCAGGAAAAAACCCTTGCATGCACAAGGGTTTTCGTTCTGCGGAAGATGGGACTTGAACCCACACGATCGCAATGACCACCAGATCCTTAGTCTGGCCTGTCTGCCAATTCCAGCACTTCCGCATGTTATGTAGTTTTTAAATTTCATGCGGAAGATGGGACTTGAACCCACACGATCGCAATGACCACCAGATCCTTAGTCTGGCCTGTCTGCCAATTCCAGCACTTCCGCATGTTCTTTAAGTTTTTGTCATCTCGCTGACGACAAGATGTATTATAGCACCAGAGTTGTAAGCCGTCAACACTTTTTTTGAAAAAATTTGAAAAATTTGAAAAATAAAAAAGGAAATCGGAATCGGGCACCGAATATAGGAAATAGGAGGACAATGAAAAGAACTGTTACAGGCATATTACCGGGAAAGAGGTGGTCTTCGTTTGAACTTGAGAGAATCGTTTGAAGAACGGGAATTTCAGGAGCTGAGTCCTTATGCGGCGCACAGCCGGAATTCCAGAGGAAGGGACCGATATGAACCGGAGTGTGACATCCGCACCGTCTACCAGAGAGACCGGGACAGGATTCTCCACTCCAAAGCCTTTCGCAGGATGAAAGACAAAACACAGGTGTTTCTTGCTGCGCAGGGCGATCATTACCGGACCCGCCTGACGCACACACTCGAGGTGTCCCAGATTGCCCGCACGATTGCGCGGGCGCTGAATCTGAATGAGGATCTGACCGAAGCCATTGCGCTCGGCCACGATCTCGGACACACGCCGTTCGGCCATTCCGGGGAAGCGGCGCTCAATGCGGTGCATCCTGGGGGCTTCCGCCACGCGGAACAGAGCGTTCGTGTCGTGGAGGTTCTGGAAAAGGAAGGACAGGGCCTGAACCTGACCTGGGAAGTGCGGGATGGAATTCTGAACCACCGCACGGCGGGAAAGCCGTCGACCCTGGAGGGACAGGTTGTGCGTCTCTGCGACAAGATCGCCTACATCCACCACGATATGGACGATGCCATCCGTGCCGGCATTTTAAGCGAGGATGACATCCCGATTACGATCCGCGTCGTCCTTGGCGATACATGCCGCGAGCGGCTCAATACGCTGATCCACGACATTGTGGAGCAGAGCCGCGGAACGGAGTATGTGCGCCAGTCGGCGGAGATTGCCGAGGGCATGCGCATGCTGCGGGAGTTGATGTTCGCGAACGTCTACCGCAACCCGGAGGCGAAAAAAGAGGAGGAGAAGGCAAAGAAGATGCTGATTTCCCTCTACACCTACTACCAGGAGCACCCGGAACAGATGTCCCGCGAGTACCGGAATCTGATCGGGTGCGGCGAGGACAAGACACAGGTAGTATGCGATTACATTGCCGGTATGACCGATCAGTATTCCATGCACAAATACGAGGAGCTGTTCGTGCCGAAAGCCTGGGCGGTTTATTAGATACAGGGAGGAAAAAATGCGATATTCCGATGATTTAGTGGAAGAAATTCGTATGAAAAATGACATCGTAGATGTGATATCCGGCTACGTAAAGCTGACAAGAAGAGGAAGCTCTTACTTCGGGCTCTGCCCGTTCCACAATGAGAAGTCCCCTTCCTTTTCCGTCAGCCCAGGAAAGCAGATGT
>ERZ773252.3896-NODE-3896-length-10933-cov-3.933352_pt1 | contig 10933 bp, 7 predicted proteins | sample MGYA00580517_ERZ773252 | MGnify/ENA primary metagenome ERZ773252 (study PRJEB29015, sample SAMEA2737766) | human gut metagenome | biome: human gut; feature: human-associated habitat; material: faeces | place: China | collected 2012 ... | reverse complement strand
CAGCACCGTTCTGAGTCTTGATTGCTGCAAGATATCCGAAGTACAGCCACTGGAAAGCTTCTCTTGCATCTTTGGCCGGTTTGGAGATATCATATCCATAAGATTCAGCCATAACTTTCATGCCTTTCAGAGCACGGATCTGATCAGCGATCTCTTCACGAAGCTGGAAGTCATAACGTCTCATACCCTGACGGTCGCATGCTGCGAAGTCTTTCTGTTTTCCTTCGATCAGAGCGTCGATTCCGTACAGAGCCACACGTCTGTAGTCGCCAACGATACGTCCACGTCCGTAAGTATCCGGAAGACCTGTAAGGATCTTGTTGTGACGTGCTACTTTCATCTCAGGTGTGTAGATATCAAACACACCCTGGTTGTGAGTTTTAAATTCATAGTTGTGGAAAACATCTTTAATCTTGTCACTTACTTTATATCCGTAAGTTTCACAAGCCTGCTCTGCCATTTTGATACCGCCGTATGGCATGAAAGCACGTTTCAGAGGTTTATCTGTCTGAAGACCAACAACTTTTTCAAGGTCTTTTGTTTCTTCATCAATATATCCGGGACCATATGCTGTCAGAGATGTAACTACCTCTGTCTCCATATCAAGAACTCCGCCTTTGGCACGTTCTTCTTTCTGAAGTGCCTGGAGCTTGCCCCACAGTTTGTTTGTAGCTTCTGTAGGTCCTTCCAGGAAAGAAGCATCACCGTCATATGGTGTATAGTTCATTCCAATAAAGTTACGTACATCGATTTTTTCTTTCCAACGGTTGCCCTTAAAGCCATTCCACTGTTCGAAATTTTTCATTCTTTTACCTCTTTCTCTAAAATATTTCCGCGCATTTCTCACTGGCCTGGAGTGAGATAATAAAATGTAAATTGTACTTATTTAGGACACTTTTCTGCCCACGCTGTCAGTATACGTAAACATGAGTGTTATGTCAATTAATTTCCCTTATGATTTTAATTAAATACAATTCTGATAGCTTTTCATCGGAGTTTGCTTCTTTATTGTACTTTATCGCGTACATTAAGACTTTCTTGTATTTTTATAAATACAAAAAGATACCGGTCAGGAAGTTCTCTGGACAATCTGACCGGTATCTGATTTTTGATATTTTATGTAAACTATATTATTCCCTGCCAAGCGGATATTAGTCTGACCTGCAGAAATCAAAAAACAGCAGGAAAAAATCGGGCGTGTCGGAACAATCTAACGGTTATTGATCGCTGTTACAAGTGCATCAATAGATGCGCGAATGATATCCGCGTCTACGCCTGCACCCCAGGCAAGGGTTCCATCCGGCTTTTTGATACCGACATAAGCAATAGCTTTGGAACTTGAACTGCGCTCCAGCGCATGTTCCTGATATGTTTCCAGGGAATATTTCAGCTCATATGCCTTCTTCAGTGCATTGCTGACTGCATCAAGACGTCCGTTACCGGATGCCTCTGTAGTGATTGTCTTTCCGCGGAAAGTAGAGGTAACTTTTGTTACAATACCGCCATCTTTCTGCTGGAAATGTTCTTCATTGATGCTGTACGGTTCTGTGATATTCTCAAAGGTCTGTTTAAACAGATTGAAAATTTCGTCAGGATGAAGCTCTTTATGTTTGTGGTCTGAAACAGCTTTTGTGGCATATCCCATTGCCTCACGCATTTTCGGAGGAAGGTTAAGACCGAATTTGGTCTCAAGGATATATCCCACGCCACCTTTACCGGACTGGCTGTTGATGCGGATAACATCTGCGTCATAATTTCTTCCCACATCTGTCGGATCGATCGGAAGATACGGAACATTCCAGTGATCCGGATCCTTGTCATCTCTCCAGTGCATACCCTTGGCAATTGCATCCTGATGAGAGCCGGAAAATGCGGCAAATACAAGTGCACCACTGTACGGACTTCTTTCGCCTACTTTCATTCCGGTACATTCTTCATATATTTCACAGATATGCGGCATATCAGAGAAGTCAAGTTTTGGATCTACACCCTGAGAATACATATTCATACCAAGTGTAACAATATCTACATTTCCGGTACGCTCACCGTTTCCGAACAGAGTACCCTCGATTCTGTCTGCACCTGCAAGTAATCCCATTTCAGAATCTGCAACACCGCATCCTCTGTCATTGTGCGGATGGAGAGATACGATTACATTCTCGCGGTATTTCAGATTTTCACACATATATTCTACCTGGCTTGCATATACATGCGGCATGGAATGCTGTACAGTTACAGGCAGATTGATGATGCATTTGTTATCTGCTGTAGGCTGCCATACATCAAGAACTGCATTGCATACTTCCAGAGCGTATTCCGGTTCTGTGCCTGTAAAGCTTTCAGGGCTGTACTCAAACTGGAAATTTCCTTCTGTTTCATCAGCCAGTTTCTTTAATAATGCGGCACCATCCACTGCAATCTTTAAGATTTCTTCTTTGGATTTCTTAAATACCTGTTCTCTCTGAGCTACAGAGGTGGAATTGTATACATGTACAATTGCCTTCGGTGCGCCTTTGACAGCTTCAAAAGTTTTGCGGATGATATGCTCTCTGGCCTGAGTCAGAACCTGAATAGTTACATCCTGTGGAATCAGATTCTGCTCGATCAGGGTACGCAGAAATTCATATTCTGTTTCAGAAGCAGCCGGGAAACCTACTTCAATTTCTTTGAAACCGATTTTTACAAGAAGTTTAAAGAATTCAATTTTCTGTTCCAGACTCATCGGAATCACCAGTGCCTGATTACCGTCACGAAGGTCTACAGAACACCAGACAGGTGCTTTGTCCACATATTCTTTTTCTGCCCATTTCATGCATTTAACAGGCGGCATAAAATACTGTCTCTGATATTTGCTTGGATTCATCATTTTTTCTTCCTCCGTTATGTAAATATTATGTTTGGACTGTGGGGATTGACTGTAAAAAGACATAAAAAAATCTTCCATCTCCACAGACTTATCTGCAAGAGACGAAAGATATTATCATCTTACGCGGTACCACTCTTATTTATGAACAATGTCATACACTCATGGGATACGGAATCTCCGGATATCCGGTATTCTTATATCCTCTCCATATAACGGTGGAAACCGTCTGCACCTACTCTTGTATAATTTCAGGCAGCTGCTCAAAGGCGAGTTCCACAATTTCCTTCCACTGCTTCTCAGCAACCAGCAGTTCTCTGTGCTCCGGTCCGGGTGTACTATTCCTTATCATTGCATTTTACTTATAACTTTATTTGGCTTTTTTGAAATGAAATGAACATACGTCTGAATCATTCATTGTAAATATACTACAAACGATTTAACCATATGTCAGTCGGGGCAACAGGATTTGAACCTGCGACCTCACGGCCCCCAGCCGTGCGCGCTACCAAGCTACGCCATACCCCGTAACGCAAGTTAGTATAACAAATTATTTCTGTGATTTCAACTGTTTTTTGAAAAATTTACAAAAATTATACAAATTTAGCAGGAAGAAATTTCATGTACTTTTTTATGTTATAAAATTTCTTCCTGTTTATCCTATGTACAAGCCTTACAATCATCTGTTACAGTTACGCTGGCATGATGGCTTTTTCCAAATTGTCTACACGCATATCCAGTTCAAAAACTTTCTCTCGAGTTTCCTTATTCTCCTTTCTATAGCGAAGCTCATCCATACGTGCATCAAATAGGGCAGATATTTTTCTGTCAATTTCATTTTCCAGTTTAAGTTCTATAGTTTTTACGCTTCCCTTGAGTTGCACAATATCTGATTTCATGTTCGTGATATCTGCCTTCATGTTCGTGATATCCGTCTTCATGTTTGCAATATCTGTCCTCATATCTGCGATATCGTTCTTTACATCGGACATATCATTTTGAAAACCGGCAATGCTTCCCTGTATAGAAAAAAGGATATTTCTCAATTCCGCATCTTCCACATTCTTCCCTCCTTTCGTTATAGTACGTCTCGTTCTCTTTTGTATGGAACCAATTGTACCATTGAAGGAAGAAAAAGTCTACAGCGAAATTATTATAATATTTTTATAAGACATCTTCGGCAAATTATAACTTATGTATAAACAGCCCACTCCGAAGCTTTGGCTCAAACCAGGTGGATTTTGGAGGCATTAATTTGTTCTCGTCTGCAATCTTCATCAGGTCTTCCATAGATGTCGGGTACATGACAAAGGCTACACCGCCGGTTCTGTCCGCAATCTCTGCCAGCTCTGCTGCCTTATGGCTTCCGCCCACAAAGGAGATTCTCTGGTCTGTGCGCGGATCTTCGATTCCCAGGACTGGTCTGAGGACTTTTTCCTGAAGAATGGATACATCCAGCTGTCCGACCACGTCCTTCTTCTCATAGATATCCGGCCATGCTTTCAGGTGATACCACTGTCCGTCCACATACATTCCCATACAATGCTTCTCTACAGGCTTGCATGGAAATCCCGGCATCAGCATCAGTTCAAAGTTGAACTTCAGGGCGCCCAGAAATGCCTTTACAGTCAGGCCGTTCAAATCTTTTACAATCCTGTTATAAGGAAGAATGCAGAGCTGGTCATAGGGAAATACAACAGACAGGAAATAATTAAACTCTTCCTCCCCTGTATATCCCGGATTCTGTTCTCTTCTCTTTAAACCTACTTTTACAGCGGAAGCTGCGCGGTGATGTCCATCTGCGATGTACAGAGAATCAATCCCTGCAAATTCCTTATTTATTTCAGAAATGACCTCATCTTCATCAATCACCCATACTCTGTGTGTGATCTGATCCTCTTCTGTAAAATCATATGCTGCTTCATGATGATCTTTCCAGTTATTCATCAGTGTAAGCAGAGAATCCGGATATCTGCATGCCAGAAAAATAGGACCGGTATTTGCATTACAGGAATCTACATGGTGGATTCTGTCCTGTTCCTTATCTTCTCTGGTAAGCTCATGTTTCTTCACTACACCATTCATATAATCATCAATGGAACTGCATCCTACGATACCGGTCTGTGTCTTTCCTTTTCTTACAAGTTCATATATATAGTAACAGGCCTTCTGATCCTGAACAAGAATTCCCTTTTCTTCCATATTGTCAAGATTTTCTTTTGCTTTTTCATAAACCCGATCATCATACAGATCTGTCTCAGGTTCCAGATCCATTTCCGGTCTGTCAATATGAAGAAAGGACAGGGGATTCTCATCTCCGATTGATTTTGCTTCTTCCCGGTTTACCACATCATATGGAAGTGCTGCCACATCAGCAGCCTTTTCCGGTGTAGGTCGAAGTGCCCGGAATGCATGAAATACTGCCATAATATTTTCTCCTCTTCTGTATCTTTTTTATTGCTCTTTTATACCCACTTTACTGTCTATCCTGTAAAAATAAAACGAACATTACTCATTATTTTATCATATCCAAATCCTTATATCAATGTACAAATTATGAAACCTAATTTTTTTTTGAAAAACCTAAAAATTTTTGTATTTTTCTATTGCAATTTTTAAAATATATGGTATGATAGAATCACAAGTTAAGGAAACCAAATGATAATTTTTAAGGGAGGTCATTTTATGACAGAAGGATTAAAATGGACTGTAAACGAGGTTCCGAAATCAGATGATAAACATCTGGAACTGATGTCCGAAGAAAATGTAAAGAAAGCAAATGAGTTCCACAGAAGTTTCCCACAGTACAGTGTGACGCCTCTTCAGAACCTTTCATCCCTTGCGAAATATTTAGGAGTAAAAAATATTTTCTGTAAGGATGAATCCTATCGCTTTGGCTTAAATGCTTTCAAAGTACTTGGAGGTTCTTATGCAATGGGCCGCTATATCGCAAAAGAACTTGGACGTGATATCAGCGAGCTGCCATACAATGTTCTCTCTTCTGATAAATTAAGAGAAGAATTCGGACAGGCTACATTCTTTACTGCAACAGACGGTAATCATGGACGTGGAGTTGCATGGGCAGCTAACCGCCTTGGACAGAAAGCAGTTGTAAGAATGCCTAAGGGAACAACAAAGACTCGTTTCGATAACATTGTCAAAGAAGGTGCTACTGTTACGATCGAAGAAGTAAACTATGATGACTGCGTAAGAATGGCTGCAGCAGAAGCTGCCAAAACAGAACATGGTATCATCGTTCAGGATACCGCATGGGACGGATATGAAGAAATTCCATCCTGGATCATGCAGGGATACGGAACACTGGTTCTTGAGGCTGACCAGCAGTTAAAAGAAATGGGTGTTGAACGTCCGACACATGTATTTGTTCAGGCCGGTGTTGGTTCTTTAGCAGGTGCCGTAGTCGGTTATTTCGCTCATAAATATAAAGATAACCCGCCGGTTATGGCTGTCTGTGAAGCAAGTGCTGCTGACTGCCTGTACCGCTCCGCTGTTGCAAAGACAGGAAATCTGGTAAATGTTACAGGTGATCTTCAGACAATTATGGCCGGTCTTGCATGCGGTGAGGGAAATACGATCGGATGGGATATCCTGAAAAATCACGTAGATGTATTTGCATCCTGTCCTGACTGGATGAGCGCAAAGGCAACACGTATCTACGCTAATCCACTGGGAGATGATCCACACGTTGTCTCCGGTGAATCCGGTTCCGTTCCGCTTGGTTTCTGCTTCACTGCTCTTCACGATGAAGATGCAAAAGACTTAAAAGAAGCGCTGAAACTGGATGAGAATTCCGTAGTACTTGTTATTTCCACAGAAGGTGACACTGATCCTGTTCGCTACCGCGAGATCGTATGGGACGGATTATACGGAACAGACGAATCTTTAAGCAAATGATGTTTTTGGTGAACACAGACAGGTAAGTGGTATGGTTATCTCGAAAATGATATACCAGTAACTAATAATATGATATCAGATTAGGGGCAAAATACCTTTTGACCCTAACATCATAATATTTTATACATATTGGGAGGGTAAAAAAATGGATTACGCAAAAATTAACGAAGCTGCAATGGGTTATAAGGATGATATGACTAAGTTCCTTCGCGATCTGGTTCGCATTCCTGGCGAAAGCTGCGGAGAAAAAGGACATATCATGAGAATCAAAGAGGAAATGGAAAAAGTCGGATTCGACAAAGTTCAGATCGATCCGATGGGCAATATCCTCGGCTACATGGGAACAGGTAAAACTCTCATTGGTTTTGACGCTCATATTGATACAGTCGGTATCGGTAATATCAAGAACTGGGAATTTGATCCATACGAAGGTTTCGAATCTGATGAAGAAATCGGCGGACGTGGAACATCTGACCAGATGGGCGGTATTGTTTCTGCAGTATACGGTGCTAAGATCATGAAAGACCTTGGTCTTTTAAACGATAAATATCAGGTACTTGTGACAGGTACTGTACAGGAAGAAGACTGTGACGGTCTCTGCTGGCAGTACATCATCCATGAAGATGGTGTTCGTCCTGAATTCGTTGTTTCCACAGAACCAACAGACGGCGGTATCTACAGAGGACAGCGTGGACGTATGGAAATCCGCGTAGATGTAAAGGGTGTTTCCTGCCATGGTTCCGCTCCGGAACGTGGTGACAATGCAATCTACAAAATGGCTGATATTCTCCAGGATATCCGCGCATTAAACGAAAACGATGCTGCTGATACCACAGAGATCAAAGGTCTTGTAAAAATGCTTGATGAGAAATACAACCCTGAATGGGAAGAAGCACGTTTCCTTGGACGTGGCACTGTTACTACTTCCGAAATCTTCTTCACATCCCCAAGCCGCTGTGCAGTAGCTGACTCCTGCTCTGTATCTCTTGACCGTCGTATGACAGCAGGCGAAACATGGGAAAGCTGCCTGGATGAGATCCGTGCTCTTCCGGCTGTACAGAAATATGGCGACGACGTAACAGTATCCATGTATGAATACAACCGTCCGTCCTATACAGACCTTGTATATCCGATCGAGTGCTACTTCCCGACATGGGTAATCCCGAAAGATCACAAAGTAACACAGGCTCTGGAAGAAGCATATAAAGGACTGTACGGCGAAGAGCGTCTCGGAAATGCTGAGACAGAAGGCATGAGAAAAGCTCGTCCGCTTACAGACAAATGGACATTCTCTACTAACGGTGTAACAATCATGGGACGTAACAGCATTCCTTGTATCGGATTCGGACCTGGTGCAGAAGCACAGGCTCATGCTCCGAACGAAAAAACATGGAAGATCGACCTTGTAAGATGCGCTGCTGTATACGCTGCTCTTCCAACTGCATACTGCAAATAATAAATAAATTTTCAAATTTTTTTAGGCGACGGATTTCCTATCATCCTAAAGGCTTAATATGTGTCCGGACAGAATCCCTGCTGTAACAGGCAGGGACACAAGATAAACAGATACAGCCGGATAACCGGTGTTCTGCCAAACGCAGAGATTCAATTATTTCATATCAGGAAAGGATAAGCTATCAAAGCATAGCAGGTATTGATTTTATGAAAACATTACAGGATTACATTGATAAATTAAACAGCTTAAACTTCAAAGAAATGTACAACAACGATTTCTTCTGGACATGGGACAAAACAGATGATGAACTGGAAGCTGTTTTCACAGTTGCTGATGCTCTCCGTTTCATGAGAGAGAACAATATCTCCACAAAAGTATTCGAGAGTGGTCTTGGAATCTCTATCTTCCGCGATAACTCCACACGTACACGTTTCTCTTTTGCTTCCGCATGTAACCTTCTTGGTCTGGAAGTACAGGATCTTGATGAAAAGAAATCTCAGATCGCTCATGGTGAAACTGTTCGTGAAACAGCAAACATGGTGTCTTTCATGGCTGATGTGATCGGTATCCGTGATGATATGTACATCGGAAAAGGACATGCTTACCAGAAAGAATTCATGGAAGCTGTTACAGAAGGAAACAAAGACGGTATCCTTGAGCAGAGACCTACTCTTGTAAACCTTCAGTGCGACGTTGACCATCCGACACAGTGTATGGCAGATATGCTCCACATCATCCATGAATTCGGCGGTGTTGAGAATCTGAAAGGCAAAAAGATCGCTATGACATGGGCTTACTCTCCATCCTATGGTAAACCACTCTCCGTTCCGCAGGGCGTTATCGGTCTGATGACACGTTTCGGCATGGACGTTGTTCTTGCTCATCCGGAAGGATATGATGTAATGCCGGAAGTTGAAGAGATCGCCAAAAAGAATGCTGAGAAAAACGGCGGATCCTTCACAAAGACAAACGATATGGCTGAAGCTTTCAAAGATGCTGATATCGTATATCCAAAGAGCTGGGCTCCATTTGCAGCTATGGAAAAACGTACAGACCTTTATGCAGAAGGCGACTTCGACGGAATCGATAAATTAGAGAAAGAACTTCTTGCACAGAATGCACAGCACAAAGACTGGGCCTGCACAGAAGAACTTATGAAAACAACAAAAGACGGAAAAGCTCTTTACCTGCACTGCCTGCCGGCTGATATTACAGGTGTAAGCTGCGAAACAGGTGAGGTTGACGCTTCTGTATTCGATCGTTACAGAATCCCGTTATACAAAGAAGCAAGCTTCAAACCATACATCATCGCTGCTATGATCATGCTTTCCAAATTTGAAAATCCACAGGATATCCTGAAGAAACTTGAAGTCAAAGCAGCTCCAAGAATCCTGAAATAATCAGGCGCAGATTAACAGTTGGATTGCAGTAATATTCCAGCTGCTTTCAAACAGATATTTAATTTTGAAAGCAGTTTCAGAATTTAAATATATTGAAAAATAGTACTCATCATATTGTATAGCAGGCGGGGCTGTCGCAGAAAGCACACAATCTTTATTGCGGCGGCCCTCTTTGCCTTTAAAATCAGGAGGTTTTTACAAATGTTTACAAGAAAAAGAATCGTTATTGCGCTCGGTGGGAACGCTCTGGGAAATACTCTCCCGGAACAGATGGTAGCTGTAAAAACTACTGCAAAAGCATTATGCGATCTGATCGAAGAAGGTCATCAGGTTGTTGTTGTACATGGAAACGGGCCACAGGTTGGCATGATCAACAATGCCATGTCTGCTCTCTCCAGAGAAGATGAGAATCAGCCAAACACTCCTCTCTCTGTCTGTGTTGCCATGAGTCAGGCTTACATCGGATATGATCTGCAGAATGCTTTGAGAGAGGAACTTCGAATCAGAGGATTTGTCCGCACACCTGTCGTCACTGTTGTCACTCAGGTTCGTGTAGATCCCAATGATCCTGCTTTTGAAAATCCATCCAAGCCGATCGGCAAATTCCTGACAAAAGAGGAAGCAGACCATCAGGCCAAGGCATATGGACATATCATGAAAGAAGACGCAGGGCGTGGTTATCGTCGTGTAGTTGCATCTCCAAAGCCTGTTGAAATCGTTGAACAGGATGCGATCAACAGTCTTGTGGATGCAAATAAAATCGTTATCTGCTGCGGTGGCGGCGGAATTCCCGTTGTTCTTAACGGACATCATCTCAAAGGTGCATCAGCAGTTATTGATAAGGATTATGCAAGCTGTCTCCTGGCCAAAGAGCTGGATGCAGATATGCTTATCATTCTTACAGCAGTGGAGAAGGTTGCTGTAAACTTCGGCAAGGAAAACGAAGAATGGCTGGATGACATCACTGTAGATGACGCTAAGAAATATATTAATGAGGGACAGTTTGCCCCAGGTTCCATGCTCCCGAAAGTTCAGGCTGCCGTTGATTTTGCAAGCTCCAAAGAAGGAAGAACTGCCATGATCACTTTACTTCAGAAAGCCAAAGACGGTATCCAGGGAAAAACCGGAACCAAAATCCATCTTTAATCTGTTCAGCAGATATCTTATTATATATCAGCTGTTTAATACTGATATATATAACTGCCACATATTCAGGATATCTGCTATATAGCGAAATAATTGCGCAAAAAAAGTTCCGGTGACCTCGCCCGGAACTTTTTTTGTGATGAGTGGACCAGA
>ERZ773252.3894-NODE-3894-length-10939-cov-2.906376_pt1 | contig 10939 bp, 11 predicted proteins | sample MGYA00580517_ERZ773252 | MGnify/ENA primary metagenome ERZ773252 (study PRJEB29015, sample SAMEA2737766) | human gut metagenome | biome: human gut; feature: human-associated habitat; material: faeces | place: China | collected 2012 ... | reverse complement strand
TTAACAACAAAAATAAAATGGGATATTCAGTAAACTGAAATAACCAGAAAAATAAAGAAAGCTACACACCGAAAAGGAGGTATCGGTATGGCAGGAGGAAGACCGAAAAAGGAAGCCGCGGAGAAGTACGTGAAACAGAACATCACTATGGAGCCGGAGCAGCTGAAAAGGTTGATGCTCTACTGCCAGAAAGAGGACCGGTCAATGTCCTGGGTGATCCGAAAGGCTCTGGAGATGTATCTGGAAAAAGTAGCATAACGGTGGGTATCAATACTCATTAAAACTGAAATTTAGTTCCCGGCTTTAATGTCGGGAACATGTGCGCTTAGCTCAGCAGGTTAGAGCGACGGCCTTATAAGCCGTGTCTGGCGAGGGTTCGAATCCCTCAGCGCCTATTTTACAATGAAAACAAGGGGGAGATGCCAATGGACTTAAATGATATGTCAGGACACAAGAAAAGCGATACACCAACCGGTCAAAGTCATGTGTATCGCATCTACGCTTAAGGATATTATATCACAGATTGCATCCTTAAGCAACAATGGGAGGTTAATCTATGAATAATCAAAACATGAAAGCAGCGATAATCGACAATGTGATCGTATTAATGTCAAATCATATAGCTCCAGATCTTCTACAGCTTCTGGAGAAAGCCCTGATTGATGAGCTGGCAGATGTAAAGTTAGAAAAGTTGAATACCCTGCCGATGGACATGAAAGACAGTATGGACAGCCAGAACCAATATATTATTAAACTCTTCTTATATAAAAAGAAAAATCTCAAAGAAGCCACAAAGTGCGGTTATCTGATGGCGGTGAAGCGGCTGATCACACTGATTTATAAACCACTGACGCAGATTGATGAAATGGACATTTATCGGTATTTGGACTGGTATGAGAAAAAGAACCTGCAGGAAACAGGTAGAAAGAATCAGGCAACTACCATTAACAATGAGCGTCGCTTCTTATCGGCATTCTATTCCTGGATGCGAAAAGAGAAGATGATATCGGACAATCCGGTGGATGCGGTTGAGCCTTTAAAGGTTGCCAGAAAGCCGATTGATTATTACAGCGAAGAAGAAATAGCTATGCTGCGGGATGGGTGTGCTTCCCTTCGTGATCGGGCCATCATCGAAGTATTCCGCTCTAGCGGTGCCAGAGTGGGGGAAATCGTGGCAATTACCGTGGATATGGTAGACTGGGCAACCGGAGACATTATGATCTGCGGTGAAAAGGGGGATCGGTATCGTCCGATCTATCTTGACGGAGAAGCGCGGTATCATCTCAAAAAGTATTTGGATTCCCGTACAGATGCGGATCCGCATTTGTTTGTCGGGAAGAAGGCACCGCATAGACCTTTAACGACAAGCGCAATCAGGCGGGAAATGAAAGTTATAGCAGAGCGTACAGGCGTTACATGTCGGGTTTATCCGCATAAGATGCGCAAGACCCTTGGCATGGATTTAAAAAACCATGGTGTTGATATCGGAACGATTCAAGAGATAATGGGACATGCCGGTCCGCAGGTAACTGCATTATATTATGCCCAGTCGACTCCGGAGACTCTCCGGACGGCACGGAAACGGGCATCTTAAATGAGCGGGGGAAGGACCCGCCTGAAACTTGATTTAGCAATTAACTTTAGACGGGCAGGACAGAAAAATGTACATGAAGCGGACTACAAAATATGGGAATCGAATTGAGGTTCGGAAGTATCATACCTTCCGGTGCCCTGGAAAAGGGGAACGGGCGCGGGGAGAACGGAAGCAGCCGACAAAAGAGCAGATGGCAGCAGCCAATGAGCGGCGTGCTGTGAAAAAGCTGAAAATGCTGATGATTGAGAACTTCGGTACAGGGGATTGGCATCTGGTTCTGACATATGCGAAAGAAAGTCGGCCGGATGCAAAGGGATGTCGGAAGGTATTGAGAAAATTCTTTGAGAAATGCCGGAAGGTTTACCGGGCAGCAGGTGTGGAACTGAAATATATCATGGTGACAGAGTGGGAGGCGAAAGCAATCCATCACCACATTGTGATCAGTGATATTCCGGGAATCCATCGTGTGCTGCAGGAGATTTGGAAGGAGGGCGGGATCCATCTGACCCCGCTCTACCAGAACAGAGAATTTGATGATCTGGCAGAATATCTGACCAAGGAGACGAGAAAAACATTCCAGAGGTCGGACAGTCCGATGAAGCAGCGCTGGACATGCAGCAGGAATCTGAAACGTCCAGAGGTACATACAGAACAGGTCAATGCAGGATCCTGGAAGGAAGAACCATCAGTGCCGAAAAGCCTGGAGCAGGAGGGATACGTGCTTGATAAGACATCCATTGTCGCAGATGTGGATGCCATGGGATACCCATTCCAGGAATACACTATGATCCGCTATGAAAAAGAGAGGAGGCGGTGATCGTGCCAAGACAGCATCAATGTCTGTGCCCGTTCTATGAATGCCATTCCAGAAAGGGGAGGGCGCAGGCAACCATAACTTGCGAAAACGTCATGAAGAATGATGGATTCGGCGTAAAGAATCAGCTTCTCTTCGCGTCATACCTGGACGAAAAAGCATATCATGAGATGTTCTGCATGGATACCTACCAGGACTGCCTGTATTACAAATTTATAAAAGCTGTAAAGTACAATGAGTGACCGGACATCCGGGCACATTTTGGCGTGCGCACATATGCGGGCGCGCGCGTAGATAGTAGAGAGACCATCAGGGCCTCTTTATTTGGCGTGGAAAAATAGGACAAAATCATACATACCCTCGGCACTTGTCGGGGGCTTTTTGCTGTGCAAACAAAAATCTTTCCAGACTGATATACTCACCAGAAAAGGCAGGTGAGAAGGTGGCAAGACAAAGATGGGAGGAGTGGGCGAACGATGAGAACCGGCTTGCGGTACTCCAGGCATGGGCTAGGGCGGGCCTGAGTGATGAACGGATCGCAAAGCATATCGGAATCAGCCGATCAACGCTGAACGAGTGGAAAAAGAAGCATCAGACAATCAAAGAAGCGCTGGGCACCGGGAAAGAGATAGCCAATCGCCAGGTGGAAAATACTCTCTTCCGGCTGACGCAGGGAGGGACGGTGAAGGTCAAGAAGGTTTTTAAACTCAAGAAAACGCAGTACGAGAACGGAAAGAAGATATCGGAGGAGGAATATCTGGAAGCCAGAGAGGAAGAAGAGTACATTTCACCGGATTTCAAAGCAATATCCTTCTGGCTGCGGAATAAAGCGCCGGAAGACTGGCGAGATAAGATCCTGGCGAGCCAGGAGGAAGAGGGACCGCAGGAGAATCTTGTAATCCTGACACCGCGCCAGGTGAACCAGATGAAGGAGACTGTAAGTGACACAGAGAACGAAAAAAACTAATCGGGGAGCGGATTTGCCGGATCCGAGGAAGGTTTTGTGGTGCCCGCAGCCGAAACAGCAGGAGATGATGAGCCGACCGGAGTTTGAGGCACTGTACGGCGGGGCAGCAGGTGGAGGGAAAAGCGATTACCTGGTTGCGGAGGCCCTGCGGCAGGTCAATAATCGCTTCTATCGTGGAATAATATTCCGGCGGGAGTATCCGCAGCTGGTGGACTTGATAGACCGCTCCAGAGAACTCTACAAAGCGGCGTATCCGCGGGCAAGCTATAACGAGTCCGGGCATGTTTGGAAGTTTCCAAGTGGTGCAAAGATTTATTTTGCTGCTATGCAGCACGAACAAGATCGTCTGAAATATCAGGGTCGTCATTTTGATTTTATAGGGTTCGACGAGCTGACACACTTCACGGAACGGCAGTACACCTATCTGTTTTCCCGTGCGCGCCCTTCCGGACCAGGAACAGAAGTATATGTGAGAGCCACGGCAAACCCGGGCGGCATCGGCCATGGCTGGGTTAAATCCAGGTTTGTGTCTATAACAACTCCTGGACATCCAATCGTGTCCGAAGTAGTGATCCGTGATCCGAAGGGAAAAGAAATCAGGCTGTCAAAGGACCGGATTTTTATACCGAGCAGTGTGTTCGATAATCCGGCGCTTCTGGAGAATGATCCGGGCTATCTGGGAAACCTTGCCATTCTACCGGAGGCAGAGAGAAATGCTCTGCTGTATGGGGACTGGGATTCCTTTGAGGGGCAGGTGTTCACGGAATGGAAGAATGATCCGGAGAACTATGAGACACGCCAGTGGACGCATGTGATTGAGCCGTTTAAGATTCCGTCCGGCTGGGAAATCGTGCGGGGATATGACTTCGGTTATGCAAAACCGTTTTCGGTAGGCTGGTATGCGATTGATTATTCCGGAACGATTTACCGCATCCGGGAGTTCTACGGCTGCGTGGAGGGCTCACCGAACGTAGGAACAAAAATGGAGCCGACGGAACAGGCACAGATGATCCGCCAGATTGAAGAGACGGACGTGAATCTAAAGGGCCGGAAAATCACCGGCATTGCGGATCCGTCTATCTTTGACCGGTCTCGCGGAAAATCGGTAGCCGATATGATGGCGGAAAATGGAGTGTACTGGTCTGGTGGTGATAACCACCGTATTGCGGGAAAAATGCAGTATCATTACCGCCTGGCATTCGACGAGAATGGAATTCCGAAGTTTTACGTGTTCAATACCTGTAAGAATTTCATTCGGACGATTCCGGATCTGGTCTATGATGAGAAAAACGTGGAGGATATCGACACCACACAGGAAGACCACATTTACGATGAATGCCGGTATGTATTCATGCAGCATCCGATTCCGATGCGGCGCAGCGTGAAGAAAGAAATTCCACTGGAGGATCCGCTGGACCTTTTCGCGGAAGAACGAAAGAAAGCACATAGAATAATCAGAATTTAGGAGGAGTCATGGAAGAAGGACGCAAAGTAGGGCCGGAGCAGGTCCGGAAGGCCTATGAAACATATAAAAAATATCGAAGCGGCCTTGAAGCGTTTCAGCAGCGAGTCATCAATGCGGAAGAATGGTGGAAAAATAATCACTGGGAGCGCTTCCAGGGAGGGGACAAAGATACAGATTTGAAGCCGGTTAGTGCCTGGTTATTTAACTCGCTGATTAATAAGCATGCAGATTTTATTGACAACTACCCTTGCCCGGCTATTCTGCCGCGGGAGGCATCGGACGAAGAAACAGCAAAGCTGTTATCAGAGGTTGTGCCGGTTATCCTAGAAAACAATGGTTTTGCAAAGACCTATAATGCAAACTGCTGGGATAAACCAAAGATTGGGACAGCGGTGTATGCTGTGATGTGGAATCCATCCAAAGAGAACGGCCTGGGAGATATTGAAGTTAGCAGTGTCGATGTGTTGAACATCACCTGGCAGCCTGGAATTGAGGATATCCAGAAGTCCAGAAATATCTTTGTGACAGAGGTGGTAGATGCAGATCTGCTGAAAGAACAGTATCCGGATGTTGCCGATCAGATCACAGCTGGGAATCTGGCAGACCGTCCTAAATACCTCTACGAGGAGAATATGGACACCACCGATAAAGTCATGGTGTTTGACTGGTATTATAAACATGTATTTCAGACGGAAACCGGAGGCAGCAGGACTATCCTGCATTACTGTAAATTCGTGAATGACATTGTACTGTATGCTTCAGAGGATGATCCGAAATATGCAATGGATGGCTGGTACAATCACGGCAAGTACCCATTTGTTTTTGACGTGCAGTTCCTAGAAAAAGGATCTCCTGCTGGTTTCGGATATTTGGATGTCATGGTAAATCCGCAGGAGTACATTGACCGCCTGGATCAGGTCATCATGAAAAATGCGCTGATGAATAAGCCACGTTATTTCGTGACTGGATCAGCAAACATCAACGAAGATGAGTTCACGAATCTGTCGAATGACATTGTGCACACATCGGGGAATGATGTATCGGATCAATCCATCCGGCAGATTGAGCCACCTGTGATCGGGGATATCGTATTCAACCAGAGGGATGCAAAGGTCAATGAGCTGAAGGAAACGAGTGGAAACAGGGATTTTTCCCAAGGCTCTACAAGCAGCGGCGTGACAGCAGCATCGGCTATCGCGGCATTACAGGAGGCTGGGAGCAAACTGAGCCGCGATATGATTAAAGGGACCTATACGGCATACCAGGAGATTGTGGAACTTACGGTGGAACTGATACGGCAATTCTACGACCTTCCAAGGTGCTACCGGATCACGAAGGAAAATGGCGCTGCGGAATATGTACAGCTGACTAATCAAGGATTGAAAGATCAGGCTATGCCGGGAATTGGTGATGATTTATCTATTCGTCGCCCGGTGTTTGATATCAAGATATCTGCGCAGAAAGCAAGCCCGTATTCTAGGATAGCTCAAAACGAGCTGGCAAAAGAGCTTTATGGACTTGGAGTATTCAACCCTCAGATGGCCGATCAGGCTCTGTGCGTGCTCAGAATGATGGATTTTGACCGCAGAGATGAAGTGATCCAGATGATCGAGCGGAACGGTACCATGTATCAGCAAATGCAGCAGATGCAGGGGACCATGATGCAGATGGCGGCATTGATCGCAAAAACGACAGGAGACACCTCAATCATGCAGACGCTGCAGGAGCAGGGAGTACCGGGGCCAGACATGACGGCCATTAATACGGATGCAGGGCAACAGATAAAAACGGATTCTCTTGGCAGAGCCATGAATACAGATAACAGCACGCAGGGGAAGGCCCGCCAGAGGGTGAGCAGCGCGACGGAGGTACAGTCATGACAAACATTGTGATCCATATTGGCCCGGATACCATGAAATTATCCATGAGCGGCCATGCTTGTTACAGGATGGACGGGAATGATGTTGTTTGTTCAGCTGTGTCAATTCTGGGGCAGGCGCTGGCAGATGCTATGTTTCACGTACCGGATGTTTGGAGCACAGCAAAAATGGAAAAAGGAAATATTTTCTTGGAAGCTCATTACAGAAAAGAACAGCGGGAATACATTAAGAATCGCCTGGCAGTAGCATTGAGCGGCTTCCAGATGCTTCAGAATGCATATCCGGAGAATGTATCTTATACATGTCAAGAAGGATAACGTTGCTGTGCAAACAAAAATTCTTGACATGTGATAATGTCGTATCAGACACTCGGGAAAGACCGTGACAGACACTCGGGAGAGACCGTGAATATAGACACCCGGGAGAGACCGGAGGGAGGTAACATGTACAAACTTGATTTACATATGTTCGACGGAGGCGCGGCAGCAGGAGGCGCACCTGCAGCAGGAAGTACAGCACAGGCAGGAGGAACCGCAACGCAGGCGGGGGGAACCGCAGTGCAGACAGAGGGAACGCAGTCTGGAGAACAGGAAGGCGAACAGTCCAATCAGCTTACGCCGGAAGAACAGCGTAAGGCTGACTACAAGAAATTCAAGGAACAGTACAAGGATTTGTACGGAGAGGATGTCAAAAAACAGGTAGACAGAAGATTCGCGCCGATGAACCGTATGCAGCAGCAGCTTGATTCCCAGGGAAGACTCATGCAGGTGATCGCAGCCAAATATGGCACGGATGCATCGGACGTGGACGGCATGATCAATGCGATCAATGCAGACAGCGCCTACTATGAGGAAAAGGCGTTGGAAGCCGGTATGCCGGTGGAAAAGTACAAAGAATTCATGAATCTGCAGGCGCAGAACAAAGCCATGGAAGAGGCGCAGAGGCGGGCGGCTAACCTCCGGCAGGAGGAGCAGACCTGGGCACGCTGGGATGCGGAATCAGAACAGTGCAAGAGCCTTTATCCTGATTTTGATATCCGGTATGAAATTGAGAACAATGAAAACTTCGCCAGGATGCTGGGAGCTGGATGTGATGTGATCACCGCATACCGAGTAGCGCATTTTGGTGATATCGCACAGGGCTTAATCACCAGATCGGAACAGGAAACAAAGAAACGGGTGGCGGATACAGTAAGAGCCGGGGCATCAAGACCGGTAGAAGGAGCATCCGGCAGCAGCCCGGCCGCAAAGAACCAGATGGACATTAAGAGCATGTCCAGGGCTGAGTTTGCGGATCTTAAGAAAAAAGTTTTGTCCGGAGAGGTAAGCCTTTAAGGAGGACAAATGTATTTAGAAAACATGAATTATAACAGTGCGACGAATTTCCCGTTCGTACTTGATTTGCATATGTTTGATGCAAATCCGAACACCAACGTAACCACTCAGAGCACACTGTCTGCGGAGATGAAGACGTTTTATGACAGAAATCTGATCGAGAACGCATCTCCACTCCTGGTTCATGACAGATGGGCTCAGAAACGTGATATTCCGAAGAATGGCGGTAAGAAAATCGAGTTCCGAAAGTATGTACATCTCGGCAAATCCCTTACTCCGCTGACTGAGGGTGTTACCCCGGATGGTAAGAGTCTTTCCGTGACTAAGATTGAGGCAGAAGTGAAGCAGTACGGTGATTACGTAACTGTATCAGACATGCTGCAGATGACCACAATTGATAATACCATCGTGGAAACCACAGATTTGATCGGTGGACAGGCAGGCACCTCGCTGGACACCATTTCAAGAGAGGTTTTAAACGCTGGCACCAATGTACAGTATGCAGAAGGGCAGGTCGCTTCCAGAGCAGCGCTGAAATCCGAACATAAACTGACTGTGAGAGCAGTAAAAATGGCGGTTCGCACGCTGAAAAAACAGCTTGCAGCCAAAATCGACGGATCGTACTGGGCAATTATTCATCCAGATATTGCCTTTGATCTGACAGAGGACCCGAACTGGATTGACGTGCATAAGTACGCAAAGCCGGAAGAGATTTTTGAGGGAGAAATCGGCAAGATTGCAGGAGTGCGCTTTATCGAAACCACTGAGGCGAAAATCTTTGCAAAGGCGGGAGCTGCAAAGAGCAGCACTGATGAAACTAAGATCGACGTATACTCTACCCTGTTTTTCGGTGCGAATGCATACGCGACCACAAAAATCGAGGGTGCGGGACTCCAGACCATCGTAAAGCAGCTCGGCTCTGCCGGTACTGCGGATCCTCTGAATCAGAGAGCGACCATTGGCTGGAAAGCTACCAAAGTGACAGAAATCCTGTCAAATGAGTATATGGTGCGCGTGGAGACTGGATCAACCTACAGTGATGGAGTAGCAAACTAAGGAGGACATATGGCAGGAAGAACGAAAAAAGCTGATGTAGAAGAAAATCAGAGAGTAGATCTGGATGTCGCAGAAGAGAATGAAACTGCAATCGAAACTGTTACAGAGAGTGATGCAGTAGAGAGTGATGCGGTAGAGGCACCGGTGGTGCCGAAAAAGAAAATGGTAAAGCGGCGGCTGTTCAAGGATAATGACAAATACCAGGGAGATGTGTTTGTCTGCGTAAATGGCAAAGCGTATACCATCAAGCGCGGAGTTGATGTTGAGATTCCGGAAGAGGTGGCAGAAGTGCTGGACAACGCAGATGACCAGATGATGGTAGCTGCTCAGAAAATGGACGAGCTGACTTATCAGGATCCGAAATAAAAGGAGGGCGCACTTGTGATTACGGTAAGAAACCGAACACTGATTGTTCCGGAAGGGGAGCGGGTGATCGGTACAGATTATGACAGCAATTCTGAGGTGCGTCAATTCCGGGTAGAAAAAGCGCCAGGTGGGATAGACATATCTCACCTGGTTTTTCGTTTGGACCTGATGTATCAGGGGGAGACATACGATACCTGCAAGCTGGAGAAGGAAGAACATGACGATTACATGATCTTGACCTGGACGGTGGCAGCAGGAAACGTGTCTCATCCAGGCACGGTGTGGATTTCTTTACGTGCTATTGATGAAGCTGGATCGGTGAGGTGGGGAAGCAACAAAGCCGCGGTGTATGTGCAGGCATCCGTGAATACACCAGGGAATGTCTCTGGAATGGCAGAACTGGAGGAATACGAGAAAAAAGTAGAAGAGTCGCTGCAGAAGAGCGCAGAAGCATTGAGCGCAGCAAATGAAGCAACAAGCAGGGCAGAGGAGGCTGTCGAAACTGCTGAAAAAGCGGCCACAGAAGCAAGCGGCTCGGCTGAGAATGCAGGAAATTTTGCAGGTCTCGCGGAAGCGTGGGCACATGGAAAAGATGGGTATCAGGAACAGGAAGAAAATAATTCCAAATATTGGAGTGATCTGGCAAAAGGAAATGCCGAGACGGCAACGAAGCAGGCAGAAATCGCAAAAAACTATGCGGAGAGTGTTGCGCCGCTTACAGACAGAGGGGAGTATTCTGCGGAAGAAACTTACCAGAAAAATGACCTGGTAAGATATCAGAACGCTATATGGCGCTGCAAAGAAGATGGTACAGAATCTGCACCGCAGGAAGGAGATGCCTGGTCATTATTCTTTCGTGGTGTGCAGTCAGTATCTGAACTGGTGGCAGCAGATACGCAGAAGTTGTTGAGCGAGGAAGACGGGCAGCAGGTCAATGCGCAGGAGCTGCTTAATGCTATTGCAGACAAGGTCGCGACAAAATTACTGCTTAAAACGGATGTGGTCAGTCAGCTGGTGAATGATGCCACGAAGGCCGCTAGTGCCGCCGCGGTGTACGCCCTGCAGCAGAAACTGGGCGTAGGGGACCTGCCGGCCGGCATGACGGATGTGGTCGGCGGGATATCGTCTTTATATAGTAATTTAACCAGTATACTTCCTTTCAACAATACCATAAAGGATTTTAATGATGCTGCGTCTTTTGGCATCTATTGTGGGTTAGATTTGAAAAACACACCTAAATCAGGGCATGTAACGGTCTTAACATTACCTATCGGAAGTGGCAGAAGTGGAAATGCTGGTTATTGTAGACAACTGGCCTTTCCAGCTTCTACTAATATGATATACGCGAGATATAGGAGGGATGGGACTTGGAATCAATGGGCTGTATTGCATGAATGACCGTTTCTGTTCATAATCAACTTCTCAGCGCAAGATACCAAAATGATACCGATACAGACTCAGAT
>ERZ773252.3889-NODE-3889-length-10945-cov-2.974656_pt1 | contig 10945 bp, 7 predicted proteins | sample MGYA00580517_ERZ773252 | MGnify/ENA primary metagenome ERZ773252 (study PRJEB29015, sample SAMEA2737766) | human gut metagenome | biome: human gut; feature: human-associated habitat; material: faeces | place: China | collected 2012 ... | reverse complement strand
AGAATTGGAACATGTGGCGGAATGCAAACAGAGATTAAAAGTGGTGACGTTGTAATCGCAACAGGTGCGATCCGTATGGAAGGAACATCCAAAGAATATGCACCGATCGAGTATCCGGCAGTAGCAGATCTTGATGTTACAAATGCATTGGTTGCAGCAGCAAAAGAGAAAAACTTCACACATTATACAGGTGTTGTTCAGTCTAAAGACGCATTTTACGGACAGCATGAGCCAGAGAAAATGCCGGTAGGATATGAACTTATCAATAAATGGGAAGCATGGAAGATGATGGGATGCCTTGCATCTGAGATGGAATCAGCAGCAATGTTTATCTGTGCATCTAAATTAAGAGCAAGAGCAGGTTCTTGTTTTCTTGTTGTTGCAAATCAGGAAAGAGAGAAACTTGGTCTTGCGAATCCAGTTGTTCATGATACAGATATGGCAATCCAGGTAGCCGTTGAAGCAATTCGCAAATTGATCAAAGCAGACCAGGAAAACAAATAAGAAAACAGGTAGTAGCATATGAAAGAAAAGAGGAGGATGTGATGGAACAGGTTATGATTGAGAAATTGATCGATACAGCGATTGAGCAACTTAAGTTTTCCTATACACCTTATTCGAATTTTAAAGTTGGGGCAGCGCTTTTAACAAAGAGCGGAAAGATCTATACAGGATGTAATATAGAAAATGCCGGATATTCGTCAACGAATTGTGCGGAAAGAACGGCATTTTTTAAGGCAGTTAGTGAAGGAGTGCAAGAGTTTGACAGTATTACGATCATCGGTGGTAGTGAGAAAAAAGGAATACAGGATTTTTGTCCACCTTGCGGTGTCTGCTTACAGGTTATGATGGAATTTTGTGATCCGGAAAAATTTCAAATTATTTTAGCAAAATCAAATGAAGAATATCAGATTTATACATTAAAAGATCTGCTTCCGCATGGATTTGGACGAGCAAATCTTTCTTGAAATTTTATCAGACGTTTTAGGAAAAGTTAGAAAGATCGAATAGGGAGTATAAAATTTATACATTAAAAGATCTGCTTCCGCATGGATTTGGAAGAGGGAATATTTCTTGAAATTTTATGAGATATATCAAGAAAATTTGGAAAGCTCAATGAAAGAATTTAGATCATTTGCAATACGATCTGATTACATAGGGAGGAAAATGCATATGAGAATGTATGATATTATAGATAAAAAGAAAAGAGGACAGGAACTTACAGAGCAGGAGATACAATATGTTATCGAAGGTTATGTAAAAGAAGAGATTCCGGATTATCAGGTAGCAGCGTGGCTGATGGCAATTTTCTTTCATGGTTTAAGTGATCATGAACTTGTAAAAATGACAGAGTATATGGCAAAATCGGGTGATATGGTGGATCTTTCTAAAATACAGGGGATCAAAGTGGATAAGCATAGCACCGGTGGTGTTGGTGATAAAACAACATTAGTGATCGCACCGATTGTTGCTGCCTGTGGTGGTAAAGTTGCAAAAATGAGTGGAAGAGGTCTTGGATTTACCGGTGGCACAATAGATAAATTAGAATCCATTCCGGGATTTCGGACGGCAATTGATGATAAAGAATTTTATGACATTGTCAATCGTACCGGACTTGCTGTTATTGGGCAATCCGGCGAAATCGCACCGGCAGATAAGAAACTTTATGCTTTGCGTGATGTAACAGCTACTGTGGATAGTATTCCCTTGATCGCAACTTCTATTATGAGTAAAAAGCTTGCGGCTGGAAGTGATAAGATTTTACTCGATGTTACGGTTGGAAGTGGTGCTTTTATGAAGTCGAAAAAAGATGCGATCATACTTGCTCAAAAAATGGTTGCGATCGGTGAAGGTGCCGGAAGAGAAACGAAAGCAATTCTGACAAATATGGATGTACCGTTAGGTATCGCTGTGGGAAATGAGATAGAAGTTGTTGAAGCAATACAGACATTACAGGGGAAAGGTCCAAAAGATTTTCAGGAAATTTGCGAAGTTTTTGCTGCTAATATGCTGATGCTTGCAAAAATTGCAAATGAAAAAGAAGCACATGAAAGAGTAAAAGAAGTGATCGCAAACGGAAGTGCATTGCAAAAATTTGCCGAAATGGTAAAAACGCAGGGTGGAGATTCAGAATATATCTATCATGCGGACAAGTTTGAACCGGCTAAGTATCATCAGGATTTTATTGCACCGCAGGATGGCTGGGTTGTCAAAATGGATACGGAAATATGTGGAAAAACCGCTGTTGTACTGGGTGCCGGAAGAGAAACAAAGGATAGTGCGATTGATCCAAAAGCCGGAATTTATTTTTACAAAAAAACAGGTGATAAAGTAAAAGCCGGAGAGACAGTTGCAACATTATGTGCATCGGACAAAGAAAAACTTAAAGGAGGAGTGGAATACCTGAAAAATGGCTATTTCTTTGGGGATCAGCAGGTAGATCCAATGAAAAATATCATAGCAGAAGTTACAAAAGACAGTGTTATTGATAACTAGGCTGGTTTGTTTTTAATGATGAATGATTTAGGTAGATATCAGTGATCAAACCGGATTTTTTATAAATGAAAGTACGTGGTGCATTTGAGGATTTTGATACGGACATGGACGCAAATGCACCATTTCTTTTATATGAAATGGAAATACAAGGAAATGTTGTCTGTGACTGTGTGATTTCTTTTTGAGATAATACAAAAGAATCATTCTCAAGCAGGTAAAGGGATTGTTCATAAAAATCATTTGGAACTTTTTCCTGGAACGAAGAAGTATTGCTATTTTGACAGTATATTTTTAGCATGTATTTTGTTAGAGGATTCTGATAGTCGAAAGGAGTTGTATTTTCTAATGTTGTATGAAAAATATAATAAGAAGATGCAAATGCAGAATTCTTTTTTGGAAGCAGAAGATATTCTTCGTTTTGATAAAGGGGAGCTAACCAAAGTTCTGTATGCTGAAAGCCTGATGCAGCCAGAAAAAAGGGCATAGAATGAAGCGTAGTCTGGTAAAAATAGTTGTGATTCTTTTTTTGATACAGATCAAAAGAAGCTTGTAATGAAGTAGAAGTATATTCTGCAAAATTCAGACTAAGTGCTTTTTGTGCTTTTTGCAAAATAATCGTATCAGCATATGCTTTACCACGCAAAACAGATACAGGCAGAACAGAAGATAATGCTTTTGCTGTGTGTGTCTGGTTATATAATGTAAACTGAATGAAATAAGTGCCATCCGGCAAAAATAGTTTCTTTATATCAAGACCGGATAGAAGATTTTCAGATATGTCAGATACATGCCATTCATTTGTATAAAACGGAGTATGCTTTAAAGATGTATAAATAGAACAGGAAACAAAATCTGTTGGCAATAATGTGATATCTTTTGTTTGTAATGTAATATGCTGTAATGACAAAGTCTGGCAGTCAGACAGATGGAGTGAAAAGTATAGATGATCTGTCATAAAGTCAGAAAAGCGAAAAGAAAATTGCATTGTCTGGGAACAAGGGGGTTGAACAGAGGAAGATAAATCCTGTACAAAAATTGTGTATTCTTTATCATGATTAAGAAGATCTTTTGTAATCAAAAAATGATTCTTGCTTTTGGGTTGATATTTTTTTTGTACCGATACTCTAGTTGTGTTTGACGGATCAGAACGTTCTATGACAGAATACTCGTCGTTACAAAATGTATCTGTATTACTAAAAAGCAATTGTCCTAAAGAATCTGTTTTTCCTGAGAAAAGAATAGTAGAAGTTCCTTTTTGCACAATATAGACAGTGGTATTGGAAAGAGACTGATCCTGTTTGTTTTTGATTTCAAATTCAATAGAATGATTGTTTGCCTGACAGGATGCTCTCTTTTTTGATAAAGTAAAATTTTCGCATAATATACCTTTAGAAAGTTTGTTTTTGAGTTTTCTGCTTTGCGAAAGATATCCGCTTTTGGAGACAGAGATAGTATGTGGTTTTGAAGTTGTTATATCTGCTGTAATCTTATAATATCCGTGTAAATCTGTCCGGACTGTTATCTTTTTATTTTTTCCATTCAAGATAACAGTGGCTTTTGCTAACGGTTTTCCAATATCGTTGACAATAAATCCGGCTATTGTATTAGATGGAATGCGTTCGTGATAAGACAGAATGTTTCTCTTTGAAAAAAGAGAACTTTTGACAATATATTTTCCGTTTTTGGAACGATTGGAAGGGCATAATTTCTTCTGATCTTTTTTTATGATCGTATAGGTAATCTTTTTGCCATTAGAAGATAAAGATGCAAACTTTGCCCGATAAATTTGTTTTTTCTTCCCTTTTTTTGATAAAGTCAGTGTTGAACGGATGACTTCTTTTTTTCGCATAATACGTTTGCTTTTTAATGTGATCGTATGATTCCATGGATTGATCGTTTGGTTATAAGAGAAAAGAGAAGAGGAATATAAAGAGTGCTTAGCAGAGTGATTGGTTGTTTTAACTGCTGCACAAGCTTTTGTCGCAGGGCTAAGGCACAATTGCACAGTGAAAAAGAATGCAAAGATGGTAATTGATAAAATCAGAAATGATATTTTTTTCATATAAATCCTTCTTTCTAAAAATAAATGTTATAATAACTCCAAAATCCAAGCAAGCGACAGCAAAGCCGGCATTTGCTTTTCGAGCGAATTAACGAACGAATTATTCTGCATAGCAGAAAGTAAGGATCTGCAAGAGCGTTTTTGTGAGTTCAAAGTACAAATCATAAGATTACTAATAAAAGATAGTACACAGTGGCAATTTTTTCTGCAAATAAGAAATCTCTTTCCTGCTGCATCCTGTGTTTTGCAAAAGTAAAAATTGAAGTTTTGTCAGAGAAGAAAGACAATGTATTTTCGTTATTTTTGGATTATCGGAAAGATCAAGTATTGTCAGATCAGACAATGCTTGCAATGCACCAATATCCTGTAATTTGTTATCTGACAATACCAAAATGGACAAATTCTGACAAGCAGAAAGCGATTGTATGGATGTGATTTTATTTGTGTTCAAATAAAGTTCCTTTACATTGGAAAGAGGTGCTATTTCTTTGCATGATGTTATTTGATTATACGAAGCTGCAAGGATTGTAATATCTTGATTCTGCTTTAGTTTTCTTTTTAATGAAACATTCGTTAGTCCTTGTTTTTGTAAATCCAAAAAATTGCTTGGAACGGTAGCAGGGAAACCGGCAGCAGGAGAATTGTCAGGCGGAGAAACTATTATTGAAGAGGGAGAACTGGCCAGGAAAACATTGGTCTGATTTGATAAGGCACTACCGGTAGCTGTCTTTTTTTTGTTTTGGCTGCCGGAAAAAGCAGAAATGATCGAATGTTTTGCGATTGCAGTATTTGCATTTTTTTTGCGCAAGGCATCATGTATAGAATATAGAAAAAGACAACTGCAAAAAAGGAATGCTACATAGGGAAGATATTTCGAATGCAAAAAGGCATTTCTTTTTGGCTGTTCTTTAGGCAGCAATTCTATAAAGGAAGGAGATAAAAGTATTAACAGACCATTTTCGTGTAATAATAGCATATCCGGATGATTAGATTGCATTTTCTTTGCTTGTCTTAATAATGGATAGGAAAAAGAATATATTTGCAGGACATAATCTTCTGCATCCGATTTAGAACGGATTTGTAAGACTAATTCTGATGACTGGGTGGAAATGATGTGTTCAACGGTATATTGTTCTGCCAGTTTGGAAGAAAAAGCAGACAGATCCAACGATTGGGTTGTTAAAGTTTTTGCCACAATAGGTCTCCTTTCTTAGATAACGCGCACTATCATGCATGCTGTATGGTTCTTTTTAGTATCTTTGCAATACAAAATAGAAATGCCGGTTGATCTTGCATAGATTTTTCCGTTTTTATAAAGAGCAACAGAAGGTTCTGTTACATAGAAAGAAATGGATGATATGTTCGTTTCATTTTTTGTAAGATCAAAATCAGGTTTGTAAACATTATTTACACGTAAAATCAAAAAATGTGGATTTAGATTAGCATTTCCATGGGTAAATGTGGATAACTTTCGAGAAGAAGAATTTTTTTTGATTTTAGTTTTATCGGAAGGCTTTTTAGAAGAAAAAGAGTTTTTTGATTTTGAACTATTGAAATTGTTGTTAGAAATACTTTGGTTATCTGATTTCGAACGATTGGAAGCAGTTACAGAAAACGTGTTCTTCTTTTTTTTCTGTGAATTCAAATCATTGTTAGAAGAAATATTTTTATTATTCTTTAGTTGATTTGAATCACTTTTATTCGGTTTTTTATTTTTACTTTTTGAAAAAACTTTTATGCAGAGCGATATTTTTTTTTCCTGATAATTTGCGATTTGCAAAAAACAGCCATCCACAGAATCAAAGGTTTCTTTGGGCAGCAAAGTATAGTTGTGTTTTTCTTTTTTTACGGAGAAGTTAAGAGATTGTCCTGTCTGCGAATAGAGTTTTAGAGAGAGAGAACCGGAAGCCTGAATAGAAATACCAATAGCTTGTTTTTTAGCCGGAGCAATATAATAATATTCTTTTTTATTTGTGGAAAGTGTTTTTTTTTGGCTTATATTTATGGGCAGATCATAAGCTGTAGAAAAGGTATTGCGCCTTTGAGAGATAGCTATGGTATGTGCACTGGCTTTATAGATAGAATGGGAAGAATATCCGAAAAAAGATTCAGTGAAAAAAGATAAATAGACTATCAAGAGAAAGACGATAAAAAGAAACGCACCAGACAACAGTAATAGATATGAATATAATTTTTGCATAAATCTCCTTTCAATTTGTTTCTGTTTAAGGTGAGAATAGTGTACAAAAAATAATAAAGAATTACTATGGCAAAATTGGTAGAAAATGAGATTGAAAAAACAGCATTTTGCCAAAAGAGTACAGAAAAGAGAGTTTACGTTTGGCATAATCATGAAAATAACTTTTAAAATTTGAGCATTTTGACATATCAACAAGCCCCCTAAATACTTTTATTCAGAAGTATTTAGGGGGACATAAGCCTGACTTTTTTTCTTTTACCTACAGTGTAAGGATAATCTTACAAAGCTCTTTTAATCCGAAATATAACTTGCAAACTTATAACCGGCATTCTTAAACATATTTTCTGCGACATGAATTGATACGGTTTTTGATTTTCTTGTCTGTGGATCCATCCAGCTTACGGTAGAAGAAGTATAAGCTGTGATCAGTACAGCATGGTTAGAATCCAACATTCCGATCACAGGGCATTCACGGCTTACAAAGTAAAGGACATCATCCAGAGAACAGCCAGCAAGACTGACCGGATACTCCAAATGCTTTTGCAACATTGACAAAATAGATTTGCCGGAAAGCTCGGAGGTTGTTGTTGTTACCTGTGCAGCCTGTAAAAGCATCTGTGTACAGGCTTTTATGCTGGATGAAGTATCACTTGGATAACTGATCGTTGACAATTTCTTGCTGATAAATTTTCCACCACGTTCCCATACAATATGTGATTTGTTATCAATGACAGTTCCCATTTCCTTATAAGCCTCGGAAATCGCCTTTGCAGCACTCGTATAGGACTTTGTGATCGTTCCGTTAGCGCATACATAATATTTGATTGATGTAGAGATATCTTTGTTTGAAAAATGAAGTGTTGTATTATCCGTAACCATTACATTTTTCGTAGAAGAAATCTCAGGCATCCGTTCCATTACATAACCTGCAGGAAGAGAAATATACTTTTCTGTCAGCATTTTATTCGTGAGTCGCGTTGTCAGTCCGATCGATGTCTTTTCCTCTGCCATCTGGTTCATGATCGTATCCGATGTAGCGGAACGGAAATGACCATTTACTTTCTTACTTCGTTTCAAATGAATAACATTGCCATCGACAGAAGCACTTTCCACATAGCGGTTTTTGCTTTGGTAATCACGCAGGATATTTCCCTTGCAATCGGATATTTTAAGAATGTATGCCGGTTTTACAACGTCGCCGGTGGAATCTTCATAAATATCGGAATTGCGTACAAATCCATATACAATATTAGCATCGATCGTTCCAAGCACAACGACACTCTCATTATCCGGTGACTGGATCGTCAATTCTTTTGAAGTATTCAGATCAAGAATTGTGATCTGGTTGACAAAACCGTTTTTGTCGGTAGTGGACCATACAAAACATTTTGCGGCTTTCAACATGGAAAAATGATCTCTTGTTGCATTTTCAGTCAGGATCGTGTAACGCTTAGAAGAAATATTATAAGCATAAACAATGTCGTTTAATGAGAAATAGAAGATGTTTTTGGTGTTGACATAGTTAAATGTACCAAGATCCTGGTTAAGCTGCTGGAAGCTTGTTTCAAGCGGTATATAGACTCTTTCTGTGATCTGGTTTGTCTTTGCATCGTAATCATATAAAAGGATTCCTACTCTGCCCTCATAATCACCACAGTTCATATAACCATAGACCATAAAACTCATCGTTCCGTCTTTTTCCAGGTTTAATATCTGAATATCATGCTGATCATATTCATCACGAAGATAATCTTTTTTATTTTTAGCATAACTAAAGACACAATTTAATTTCTTTTTACTAAGATCATAATACCAAAGACTTCCGTTGCGTACAAAAGCCATTTTCTTGTCTTTATCGGCAGTTGTGATATTCAGATCATCTGCGTTAGATATGCCGATCTTAAGTTCACTTTTCTTAACAGAAATCAGATCAGGATCAAAGAGCGATTCCATTGTACGGTTAAAGTTTAAAAGATAAATCCGGTTACCTGAGAAACGGACACGGTAATTTTCTTTCACATGATATGTTTCGAAATTATCACCGGAGCCGATCTGTACAAAATAGTCCTGATAAATGGCAGCTGTTTCGATATTGATTTCTTTGATCGTTGGTACGATCGTTGTAATGATTGTTGGTTTTAGGTTGTTCCACTGAATCATTTTTTTGCTGGAATGAATATCTACATTAGCAAGAGTAGCATCCTCATTGGTTGTCGCTTCCAGATAGGATGAAATGTTAAATCCTGATTGCGGATCTAATGTTGCATTATGAAAAGAAGAAACAAAATCCAGTTTTTGCTGCAAAAAGAAATCGTTTGTGTAGTATTTGATACGTGTATAAAAATGAATTTTCTTGCTGACATTTGTTGTTAAAGTGATTTGCATATCATATTCCGTACTGGTATCAAGTGCCTGATTCAGCGTAATCTTCGAGGTCAGATATTTTCCATCAGAATCAAAACTCATATAGGAATTTGTTTCTAAAACTTTGTGATTTGCAATATCGCGAAGTTCATAAGTAATCTTTTTGATCTTTGATTCATTTTGCTGTATTTTTACGGAAAATGTTTTGCTGTTGTCTAAAGGAGTGATCGATTCACGGATCTTTCCGATTGGCATTTCACTGCTGTAGCCATGCAACGTATTGATCGTATAGTTTCCATCCTGAAGATACATGATCGGAAAAGTAGAATCCTGTAAGCTTGATGCGGTTGTCGAAGTGATCGACACGGATGGAATGCTTTGTCCGAAGAAAAAAAGCGAACAGAAAAACAAGAAAAATAAAGCAACAAATTTATATAAATGTTTCATAAGAACCTCCAAAAATAATCTAATTTATAGTATAGTTTGTTTTCAAAAAAAAGACAATGTATAGCAAGAACCTTTTTTGGGAAAAAACATAAAATATTCTAAGAAACCAGACAGGAAGCAGGGAATGGCAATATGGAAAATAAAAAATATGAGAAAGGAATTTCAATGACATTTCCATTAGAATTGACGGAAATCAAAATGAAACATATCGCAAAAGATAACCGGTACTTATGCCCATATGAGGTAAAAGAGCTTCAAAGGGCAATAGAAGATGCTTGTGATCATATGGAATATGATGGAAGTCTAATGTATGATGCCTATCCTGATAAAGTCAGTGTGGAGCTTTTGGCTTCCCTAATCGCTAAAAAGAGCAAATGCAAAAGACAATCTGAGATCAGTAATCGTTTCTATCAAGTGTTGATTCAGACAATGCTTTGTAATGAAATGTCATATCGAAGAGAAAGAAGAAGCTGTCATAAAAGAAATATGGGAAAACCATGTGATTACCGGTAAAAAAATCCGGATAGATTCAAATGAATTTATCCGGGAGTTTGATATTTTTATATAAAATTTTCTGATCGATTCCATTAATATAAATCTGTTATTTGAGATAAGGTTTTCAAATAACTTAGTTCTCTTTTTGCTCCAGCAATGCCTGATATACATCTCTTTTGGAGATGCCGCGGTCCTGAGCGACTTTTTTCATTGCAGTTTTTTTATCCATGTTTTGGGCTAGATATCGTTCCATATGTTCCGGAAGCGAAATTGCTTCCCAGGAAGCCTGTGCCTGACTGTCAAGCTCTTTTTGAGATATCCCTTCAAGTACAAGGACATATTCGCCTTTGGGGGCGTTTTGTGAATAGTAGTCGATTGCTGTTTCTAAAGTAAATTGCTGTATCGTTTCATGTAATTTTGTCAGTTCACGGCATAAGGTGATCTTTCTGTCACCAAGAGCATTATATAATTCTAAAAGTGTGGCTTTTAAATGATGTGGTGCTTCATAGATCACAGTCGTGCGTGTTTCTGTTGTCAGGCTTTCTAAGATCGTACGCCTTTCCTTTTTGTCGTGTGGCAGAAAGGCTTCAAAAGCGAAGCGTCTGGTTGAAAGCCCGGATAGGATCAAAGCTGTGACACAGGCACAGGCACCCGGAACCGAGGTGACAGTAATACCTGCTTCTAATGCCTGGCGGACAAGTTCTTCACCGGGATCGGAAATGCCCGGCGTGCCGGCATCCGTTACGACAGCAACATTAGTACCATCCAGAATCTTTTGAACCAGATATGCTGCTTTCTCTATTTTGTTGTATTCATGGTAGCTTGTCATTGGTGTTTTGATTTCAAAATGATTCAGAAGTCTGATCGTATTACGTGTATCT
>ERZ773252.3885-NODE-3885-length-10955-cov-2.867431_pt1 | contig 10955 bp, 7 predicted proteins | sample MGYA00580517_ERZ773252 | MGnify/ENA primary metagenome ERZ773252 (study PRJEB29015, sample SAMEA2737766) | human gut metagenome | biome: human gut; feature: human-associated habitat; material: faeces | place: China | collected 2012 ... | reverse complement strand
TTCTTCTCGGCATAATACAGCACAGGGTGTTCTGCATTTGTTTGCACCTCTGCCACTAACCGTTTTACGGCACTGGCACTATCCCGATAAGTCATTAAAATGGTATCGTTTGCAATCTGTGTAATAGAATCGTATACATTTTTTGTCGTGCCATCTTCATCCGTGTAATCATATCGCACAATCCAGAACGGTAAACAATGAATGACGGACAGGTTCTTTTCATTTGCATACTGCTGTGCAGCTTCCACAAACTTTACTTGCTGTGCTCGAGCATCGGCGTTGTTCTTCCAGTTGTAGTCGGAGTTTGTCCAAACTTCCACATCATACGAAACGCCTGCCAATCTTGCATCATAATCCACCATGCTGTTATATTCAGCAACCTTGTCAAAAACACGGTAAATGGCAGTCTGATAAGTATCTTCATACAGCCACGTTTTTTCGCCTGTCAACAAGTAGACTTTCATGTTTCTCTGATAGGCATTCTTTACAAATTTTTCTACCGTATCCTTTTTGTTTACTAGCTTATTTGCACCGCTGGAATAGTAAACTTCTGTAATTCCATACCATTCCAAAGCATCTAAAAATTCATTTTGCTTTTCTTCATCGTCATCAATGCCATATACAGCAGCTTTTGAGCCTTTCCAATACCAAGTTGCACAGTTTCGTTTTGTTTCTTCTGACGGGGTAAACATCCATCGTACTTGCATTGTAAAGATACTTTATGCTGTTGTCCAGTCCCAATGTTTCATTGTTAACCAGATAGAAACGGTCGATGGAATAATCCAATGGTCGTCCCATTTTTTCTTCAATCGTACTTTTTAAATTGCCTGCGATTTGATACCCGTACTCGGATTTAGAAATATAGGCGTTTGCAACAGCCGTTTGATAATCCATTCCGGTTAAAGTATCCAATGGATTTTGAACAGGTATGGTTGTATACTGCCGTTTCATCTGACACAGGTCAGCAATATTTACCGTTCCATCTGCATTCCAATCCCATGTTTGTCCGTTTTCCGGCGTGGTGTCGGATTCTCCTAAAATCCATTTCTGTAATGATACAATATCAGTCAGAGCAGGCGTTTCAGCGGCTGTAACGGATTGTTGTGGGATGGAAGCTGCCAGCAATCCACCTGCTGCAAGGACTGCGATTATTTTTTTCATCTTGTAACGACTCCTTTTTTCATGATAATTTTATTATACCACAGGTTTGTATGGATTGCAATGCAATGTAAGAAAAAACGTGAAAAATTGAGATAAGACGCTTATCTCTGAAATAATAATATTGAAAATGTATTTCCATTAGAACGGCAACGCAAATTCAAATGTCCATTCTGTTCCGTTGCAATTTTCCTAGCCAGATAGAGTCCAATTCCGATGCCTTCTGTTGCCTTGCTGTTTTGTCCCCGATAGAATCGCTGAAAAATACGGCTGCGTTCTTCCTCCGGAATCGGCTCTGCTTGGTCAGTCACATCCACCGCAACAAACAAACCCAATTCCCGCACTCGAATTGCAACCGTACTGCCGGGTGGCGAATATTTCACAGCATTGTCTAGCAGATTAAAAATCGCTTCCGCTGTCCATCGCTGGTCATGTATCAGTGAGAGTTCTTTTTCACTATCATAGGTCAGTGTAATATGATGTTGTTTTGCTTTTGCAAAGACATTTTTAATTGCCATCAGTACCGTTTGATTCAAGCTTTTCTCTTCCAGCTGTAATTGAATCAAACCACTTTCCAATCGAGAAAGTTGAATCATGCTTTCTGACAAGAAAATCAGGCGGTCGATTGCCGTTCGGAGCACTTCTGTATATTGCTTTTGCTGCTGTTCGGTCAGCGTTGGTTCTTCTAAAAGTGCAGTATACAATTTTAGAGAGGCAATCGGTGTTTTCAATTGATGAGAGAGGTCTGAAATCAACCCCTTCATGTTTTCTTGTGCCTGCAAGGAATCCTCATTTTTCTGCTGTAGAATCGTCACCAGTTTCAATACTTTGTCCTGCAATTTGGAAAAAATCGTATCTTCATTTCGTGAAAAAATTTCTCTATGTTCCAGCGAGAGCAGGCAGTCGCATAAATCGGAAAGTTGTGCAGCGATGTTGCTCCAATATGCCTGCTCTTTGCGTGTCTGCCATTCCAAGAAAAAAGATTGGCAAGCAGAGAGAACCAATATAATCCCAGCAGCTAAAAGATTTTGTGTCAGAAAGAAAACGCTTCCAAAGCAGAGCAGTGGAAACAGAAATTCTAAAGTAATAGAAAGTATCCGATTTGTTTGCTTCATTGTGCTTCTCCAAATGTATAGCCGATTCCAAAAACTGTGACGATGAATTTTGGATTTTTGGGGTCGGTTTCAATTTTTTGCCGTAAACGACGAATCAAAACACGCAAGGTGTTTTCGTCTACAAAATTTCCGTCACAGTCCCAAAGTCGTTCTAAAATCAAATCACGAGTTAGCACTTGTCCTCGGTTGCGAATCAGCAATTCCAGCAGTTTGTATTCCATCGCAGACAGCTTTACAGGCACATCATTTTTCAGTACTTGCATTTTTGTGAAATCAATTGTTAGAGATAAATATGAAAAAATATCATCCGATGCAGGATTTTGACTGCGGCGAAGCACGGCAAGGATTCGTTGATACAGCAACGCAATGGAAAATGGCTTTGCAAGATAGTCATCGCAGCCATGCTGAAAACCTGTAATCATCTGTTCTTCCGTATCGTTTGCAGTTAAGAAGATAATGGGCGTGGTACTAGTTTCTCGCAGTTTTCTTCAAAGTTTCAGACCGTTGCCGTCTGGCAATCGAATATCCAACAGAATCAAATGATAGACCATTTTTGCAAGCAAGGTATTTGCAGCAGCAATGGTATCGGCACAGTCGACAGCAAATTCCTTTTTCTGTAAATAAAGTTGAATCCCGTTGCGAATGGTTGTATCATCTTCTATGATTAAAATACGCTGCATGCGGAATCATCCCCTTTCATTTTTCAGCTTAGTATAGCATGTTCCAGACAAAAAGTCAATTTGCAAAACGCCCTTTTCCGGAAAAAAGGGCGTTTTAAGAAAACAAAATGATTCATTTAATCAATGCTACGCAGTCTTGCAGTAATGCTTTCTTTGGTAGCAATTCGATAAACCAACATGGGAACAAATACGCAAATGGCAAAAATAAAACAAGCGAGGATTGCAATCCATCCCCACGGATACTGGAAAACGGCATAGTTGGCAGTCTGTTCTGTAAAGAAGCCAACCAAATATAGAATCCCACTTCCCGCAGTTAAAATTAATGTCAATGTAATTATAGCATAATAGATGCCTTCGAGCATTAGCATTTTTTGCACCTGTTTCTTCGTCATACCGACACTTTCCATGACTGCTAGTTCTGTTCGACGTGTAAAAATACCGGTCAGCATGACGTTGATGAAGTTGATGATACCAATTAAAATCAAGATTGCAGAAACACCGCCGCTCAAAATTTTCAGAGAAAACATACTATCCTGAAATTCTTGCATCAATTCTGTACGAATTTCTAAATGGGCAACAATCGGATACATTTGTGTAATGCTGCGAATCTGATTTGTCAGGCGACTTTCCGCTTTTTGGTCGCATTGAATAGCAATGGTATTGATGGCGGGGGTATCTGTCAACTGGGTCAATGCTTCTTCACTGACTAGAATATATTCCGGTGCTCCTGCTAGCCTCCAATACTGCCCAAAACTCAAACCGGAAATATCTCCATTTAAAGCACAGCTGCCGACTTGCAAAGAGAGAGCACTTCCATTTTTGTCTTTCATCGTAATTGTTTTTCCTTGCATTTGTGCGGCCTGCTCCGGTGTATTGACAGAACCAATAATGCATTGCGTTCCTGCTAAAAATGCATCTATATCAATGGGTGTTTTCGCTTTTTGATTATAGGTTTCGACATCTTTCTTAGAAATTACGATAACTGTTGAGGTATAACTTTCTGGCGAATCGGTATAGCCTTTCGCAAATTCTTCGAGCGTCATTTTTTCAGAGATACTTTCTAAGAAACTTTCTAAAAACGGTTGAAATAACGTTTCATCAAATGGCAAGGTAACATCTTCATATCGGTGAATGGAAACATCTGTAATGCCATCTAATGCCTGTATTTTTTGTGCCATTTCCTCTGCGGACTTGATATTTTTTTGAATTTGTTCTTCCTCTGTACCCTCTTGTTCTGAACCGCAGTTGACATAAATCGTATAGTCATTTGGTAAATAGTATTTTACATAGTTCTCTAGTTTCATGCTATCTACAAAGGCATTGGTAGAGAGAAACGCCATCGTTCCTAGAAACAGAGATGCAAATACGAGCACTGCACGTTTCTTTTCCCGAAAGACATTTCGAAATGCCATCTTATGCAGTTTTCCGCCATCTGTTCCTTTTCTGGGTTTGATTTTTGCGGAGCACTGCCCCTGATATTTCAACGCTTCAATGGGCGAGATATGACTTGCAAACTTGGCTGGTTTTCGGCAGCTGACTATGATTGTGAAAAGTGCAAACAGAATCGTTCCGATGTAAATCAATGGATGAAACTGCATGGTCAAGGGCATAGGATTGTCCGCACTGCCGAACATCCGCATTGCATAGGGAACTGCTACAAAAGATGCTGCTGTTCCGAGTCCCATACCAATTGGAATTCCAATTCCAGCGAGGAAAAATGCCTGTAATCGCACCATTTTTCGGATTTGTTTGGGTGTCGTGCCAACAGTTTTCAGCATACCATAGAATCGGATGTCCTTGGTGATAGAAATATATAGGACGTTGTAAATCAACAGATAACCGCTAAATACAATAATCAGTCCAATTGTACTGAATAATCCGGCAATGAGAATACGGTTGGTGACAGTTTCACTCAACATATCCGAAGTATACTGAAATTTCTGTCCATCTTTCAGCTTTACAGCTGCATCTAATGCATCCATCAAGCGTTCCTGCACACCGATTTTTGCAGAAATCGACAACGTACCGTCTTTTTCTGCTGTGAGTCCCAATGCATCTGTATAAGATTTAGAAACAAATCCCTGAAATCCGCCCTGTGGGCTGGAATAATCCGTAAACCAACCGGAAAGCGTGAATGATTTTACTGTTCCGTTTACCAGTAGGGGAATTTCCATGTTTATTTTTGGCGTTTCAATTTGCAAGGCTTCCAATGCATTTTTAGAAAGCATAATTGCGGTGGAATCTGTTGGATAATTGCCACAAATATCGCTGATGGCAGGCGTGAAATTCTTTTCAAATTCGGTCTCATCGTAATAACTGAGCAGAATTGCAGTGGTTTCATCTTCCGAATCGTATGCTGTTCCGGTCTGAATTTGTAGCCCAGCAGCATAAAGATCATGATTGTCTGTAATTTGTTGAATCTGTTCTGTAGTTGGGTTGTTCAGATAAATAGAAGAGCGAGTACCTTGCTGCCGAGTCAGCATGACCATCATACCTTCCGCCATGCTTGCACCAATGGTAAAAATTGTTGTAAACATGAATGTTGTCAAAATGACAGCTAGAATCACAATGCCATTTCGGATGCGATTTTGTTTCATGGAATGGAATGCAATTTTTCGTACGATTTCTTGATTGTTATTTTTCAGCATTGCCATTCACCACCTTGCCATCTTCAATCCGAATCATTCGGTCTGCCATTAGAGCAATTTCTTCATTGTGTGTAATCATGACAATTGTTTGATGAAATGCCTGACTAGTCATTTTTAGCAGGGCAATGACATCCATCCCCGTTTTGCTGTCCAGATTTCCAGTAGGTTCATCTGCCAAGAGAATCGCCGGTTTTGCTGCCAATGCCCGTGCAATGGCAACACGTTGTTGCTGCCCGCCAGAAAGCTGATTTGGCATTGCCTGTACTTTTTGTTCCAATCCCAATGTGTGCAGAATTGTTTTCACATATTCTGTATCCACTTTTGTGCCATCCAGTTCAATGGGCAAGACGATATTTTCATAAACATTCAGTACAGGCACTAGATTGTAATTCTGAAAGACAAAGCCGATATTTCTCCGGCGGAAAATCGTGCGAGCTTCTTCATTCATCTGAAAAAGCTTTTTACCAGAAACCAATACTTCGCCGGAAGTGGGCGTATCCAGTCCGCCCAACAGGTTTAAGAGGGTGGATTTGCCGCTGCCAGACGTGCCGATTACGGCAACAAATTCCCCATTTTCTACGGAAATAGATACATGATTCAATGCCTGAACTGAGTTTTCTCCCGAACCATAAGATTTACACAAGTCTTTCGCTGATAGAATTTCCATGTGTTATCACTCCTTGTTTTTGATTTTCTATTAGTATAGCAGGGAGTTCTTACAATCTTGTGACAGGGGGGAAATATTTGATAATGGTAATGTGTTTTGATTTGTCAAAATTAAGGATTTTTTTGTCAAAATGAGATATTGACGGAAATGTACAGAATACGGTATAATAAAAGAAAAAATCACGAGAGGAAGCACAAAATATGGATTTTAACAATTTTATTACAAACATCAATACTAGCATTAGCAAATTATATAAGAAACATCCTGGCATCTATCAGTGCATGGTAATGATGGTAGTAGATCCAAATATTTTGGAAAATAACGGAAAACTGAAATGCTATGGTCATTTTAATGTGGTTTTTAATAAGCACATTTTGTTTGACAGCTTGTCAAAAACAAAAAACGGATCTCCAACCCATATGTTACGCATATTAAAGAACCCCCGAGCTTGCACGTTTGAAAAAGAGACAGGATATTTTTACAATTACTGCGAGTACAAATACACGCATAATTCGTATAGTGAGATTGATTGTAATTATGTTTCAAGTATATTGTATTACATTGTTACGGAACAGGTTGAAATCGACTGGTCGGAAGCGGCTGTGATATGGAAAACCTTTTTGCAAAAGTTTAGCGATCTTGTCGGAAGTCAGTATCTGTCGATTTCCAATTTTTTAGAAGTCTCCATCCTGAAGGATCTGCTTTTGAAATTGGAAGAGCATGCCAAAGTAAGTTACATCAATCCGAAATCATACTGCTATGAAGCAGCTCGAATCATGCTTTGTTTGGAAGCAGTTTCGGTTCAACTGACAAAAGAAGAAAAGTTTATCCCAAGAACAAGAAAATATGTGAGTTATTATCCTATGAGAAATAAAGAAGTACTTGTAGACTATCACCCGATGCAATTAACCGATGCTGAGATTATGCGTACCATCCTTGACTTTGATGAAAAGTTCAATAAAAGTGAATCGATTCAAAAAATTTACCGCAATCTCGATGTTTATTGCAGAAATATGTTATCCCTGAGAAATAAGAGATATCGAAATATTTATATCTCTGACGACCAGAAAAGAATCCGAAAGTTCACAGATATCGGCTCATCGAATGAAATTGTGGCATATCTGACTTTCTTTGAAACGATGTTTCTGATTTTAAAGAATTGCATCAATTCTTTTCAGCTGATCAATGATCTGTTTAAGTATAGATTCATATTGATCGTGAACAATCCGTATGTACAGGAGCAAGAAATTTTCCCGTTCCGGTCTACTTATAATAACATTTTCAACTTTTACAAATATTGGAAGAGACTGGAAGCAACGTCCCCAAAAATAGAAGAGAACAACGAGATATACATGCCGTTTAATGACTTAGCCGCAAACTATGCCATTTACAAGCTCATGAATTCCGATAATCTTTCTACTACTTTCCAACCGTATTCTAAGTACTATATCGAAAGCGAATTTGTCATTCGGAAGTGCAACAAGTCAGATGTAAAGGCACTCTTCTCTCTGTACAATTCTTCTGCAGACAAAATTATTGATATGGTCAAATCTGAAATTTCCACTGCAATTGATCACGATGCAGTCTGGGAAATCGAGCAGTATGACAAAGCGGTTGCAGTGGCAATGATTTTCACGAACCTAGAGCACGTGAAAAATATAGATCCACGCATCAAAGTTATGGATGCTTGTATGATTGATGCGATTTTTGTAGAAGAATCTTATCGTGGATTGGAATTCCAAAACTTGTTCCTCTCCTTGGCAAACCACATTGCAAAAAACAAAAACATTTTTGCAAAGGTAAAACCAGATAACGAACCTGCAATTAGAAATCTCAGAAATTTCGGATTCAAAAAATATCCGCTTGAGTTTGGAACGGATAAGCCAAAATACGACTATTATTGGTTTCAAAACTTTGATTAATGGATAGGAGTGATTGCAAATGCGTGATGCGAAAAACTCGGAAATGAAAAAAATGTTGGCAGGAACGATTGCCTTGCTGATGGTAGTAGCATCTGTTGGCGTGTATCAGAAATGGTTTTCCAAAACGTCAAAGTTTGATGAAGACCATATTGGTGAATGTTACTATCAGGAAATCCAGGAAGAGCACGTTGCAACAGATGACCTGACGATGTATACAGATAACGAAATTTTATTGGTTACAGAAGACGGCGTAAAGAAAAGGGCAGTAGAGAAGCGTGCAAAAAAATACGATGCTGAGATTGTTGGACGGATTGAACAGACCGGCGATTATCAACTGCAACTCAGTAATGTCTATTCTCTCGAAGAACTGGAACAGCTATCTGAAGATTTGAAAGCAGAAGACATTGTTGCAAGTGCCGATATCAACTATATTTTCGATGTAGAACCGTCCGATGTAGAATCATCCAGTGAAAGCTTCCAATACGGCAAGGAATGGGCAGGCGACTTATCGAACAGTACCGACTGTGCAGGAAAAAGCTGGGGCTTTGAGATGATTCAAGCTCCAGCAGCGTGGGAACTGTTAAAAGATCATTCTGATCAAGTCAATCAAGATTTACGAATCGGTTTGATTGATGATGGATTCGATGATAATCATGAAGACCTCGGTTTTGCAGAGACGTTCTATAATCGAAACATTAGTGAAGATGATAGAAGTCATGGCACGCATGTAGCAGGAACTATGGCAGCAAAGTCAGATAATGAGGCTGGGATTTGTGGCGTTTATCCTTTTGGAGATGGTCATCTATATGGTGTTTCTTTTAAAGGTGTAAACAAATATTCTGAAAATACAGTTTCTGCTATGCAAGGAAAATGTAGCTATTCTGAACTGATTTTACGAAATGTAAAGATAATCAATTGTTCTTATGGTTCAGCGAAACTAGCGGTTCTTGCAAGTGTATATAATGATGCAGATGCGGAACAAAAAATAAAAAATGAAAGTACATGTTTAGCAGAGTTTCTCCAAAGATTATTAGATAAAGGATATGATTTTTGTATTATCCAAGCAGCTGGAAATGGATCGAATACAAGTTATACAAGAGCAAAATGTGTAAATGGACAGCTTCAATATGATGCAAATGGAGAATATGCAATTGTCACTGGAAAAAACAAAAAATCTTATAATATTTTGTATATGGTAAATGAAAAATGGCAGTATTTTAAAGTTCAAAAATGGGAAGAAAAAAATATAAAGTATGTAAAAGACATGGAAGCAAAGAACTATTCTCTTTTATCTAAAATTAAAAAATCTGATTTTCCGGATATCTATGATCGAATTATTGTAGTAGGTGCGGTTGATAGAGACAAGAAAAGATCCAGTTATTCTAATTGCAATCTTTCTAGTGAAACTGGTCGTGTTGACATTTATGCACCAGGTGGAAATAGTGACTCTATAGGTAATAAGATATTTTCTCTCCAGCCAAAAAATGTATATAATGATATAGATAATAATTATATGTATGGCACTTCTATGGCTGCTCCTCATGTTTCCGGTGTTGCTGCGATGGTTTGGTCAGCAAACAGTTCTTTGACAGGTGCAGAAGTGAAAGATATTGTTTGCAATACCAATCGAGATGATTCATGGGAATTGAACATTGTAAATGCAGAATCTGCTGTAGAGAGAGCCTTGAATTGGGAATCTGATGGTGAAGAAACCGCTACAGAACCACAAAATGGCGGTATCCTCAACTTTGTTGTTGATAAAGACGACGAAAATACAAAAATTGACCATGCAGATGTTACTGCTGTCAAGGTAAATGGAGAATCTTATACAACCACCACCGATGCAGACGGACATTTTGAACTGTTTTTGCCAGAGGGAACTTATGACGTGACCGTCAGCAGATGGGATTATTGTCCTTATACATGGAAAGATATTGAAGTAAGAAATAATGGTGTTAACTATCTTTCGGACTGGACAAAATTGGAAAAGCGTGCTGAATGGAAAGTAGAACCGACCATAGAAGCAGAAGACATTCTTGTTTCGGATGAATATGGAAATAATATCGCCTATGACCAGTGTTCCATCATCAAGCAGAATGGAAAATATGGCATCATTCAGTATGATGGTTCTTACATTGCCAACCCAGAATACGAGGATTATTTCTATGACAGTGTGTATGAAATCGTAGTCAGTGACCCTCGTGTTGAAAATTCGGATACCATCAAAGATACATTGGTTACGCCGGATGATGGAGAATTAAACATTTCAACAGATACCGTATGGGGAAGAGGGAATATTACAAATAAATATATTTATGATGAAACATCCAATCAGGTTTACTGTATTACTGCACCTCCTGATCGAGCAAATGTTTATAGTAAAAGCATTGGAACGTTGGTCGAAGACTATAGAACAGATATTCTTGGGGAATGTGATGAAGACAACAACGGCTATGCAATTTCACGAGATATCACATTTTTCAATGAAACATCTCCAAAATACGGCATTGCAAAAGATGGAAAGCTGATTGTTCCATGCGAATATGAAGATGGCTGTATGAATTTCAGTGGTGGTGTAACTGCTCTGAAAAAGGATGGAAAGTGGGGCTATTTTGATCAAAATGGAATGCAAATCATTGATTTTATATGTGAGCCGTTTGCTTCCAAAGTGCTCTATGGCGGCTGGAATAAGGGAAAGGGCACGAGTACCAGCTATCCATTCTTGTCATCTGACTATATCCCAGTAAAAATAGATGGAAAATGCG
>ERZ773252.3881-NODE-3881-length-10968-cov-12.158068_pt1 | contig 10968 bp, 10 predicted proteins | sample MGYA00580517_ERZ773252 | MGnify/ENA primary metagenome ERZ773252 (study PRJEB29015, sample SAMEA2737766) | human gut metagenome | biome: human gut; feature: human-associated habitat; material: faeces | place: China | collected 2012 ... | reverse complement strand
GACCCTGCTGCCGCAGGCAGTAGGGCGGGCGATGGAATGGCCCGTTTCACTTGCGTGGGAATGACGCGCTGCCCGGTTGGACGTTAGCAGCTGGGGCTTGTGATGGCGGGGCAAGAATGCTATAATTATACTGTATTTCTGCACGACTTTGCGAATTTTCCACAGAAGGGAGGGGCGGCGGTTGAAAAGACGACAGTTTCTGGTGCTGAGTGCAGGCTGCATGATGGGCCTGCTCTCGGCCTGCGGCCTTCCGATGTCGGAAAATATGCAGGTGGAGGAGCTGCTGCGTGCCCCGCGCCTTCCGGGCGACTACGGTGCACTGCAAAATGCCCTGAACGAATGGCTGGGGGAGAGCGCCCAGCTGAAATACCCGATGCAGGGGGAGCTGCTCTCGCCGTTCCTTTTGCAGGATCTGGATGGTGACGGCCAGCAGGATGCCGCTGTTCTCTACACCACGGCCCAGAGTTCCAACGTCTGCATTGCATTTCTGCAGAAGAATGCCGCAGGTGTGTGGCAGGTCAGCCAGAGCATCGAGGGTCTGGCGGATACAGTGGACAATGTCCGGCTGGCACAGCTGCAGGATGGTGCCGCCACCCAGCTGGTGGTGGGGTACCTCGCCGCGCAGGGGGACAGCTATCTGGCGGTGTACTCCTACGAGAACGGCACGGTCAATGCCATTCTGGAACAGTCCTATGAGCAGTATCTGGTGGAGGATATCACCGGCGGCGGCAACGAGGATCTGATTCTGATGTCCACGCTGGAGGACGGCGGGGTGCAGATCGAGCTGCTGACCGTTGACCGGGACGGGATGTTCCAGCAGGTGGCTGTCATGGGCCTTTCGGCAGATAAGTTCTCGGGCTGCGCCGCTGTGGCGGCGGGCCTGGGAGCGGACGGCAAGCGCTATCTGGTGCTGGACGGCTGGACCGGTCTTTCGGGCAACAATCTGGCCACGGTGCTGCTCTATTTTGATGAGGAAAGCCAGCAGATGCTGCCCGCCGAGCAGATCAGCACCAGTGAGCTGTACAATGCGTCCCTGCGCAATGTCTCCACGCTGGTCAGCCGGGATCTGGACGGCGACGGCATCGTGGAGATCCCTACCCAGCCTGACGAAGCGGGCCTGCTGAACCTGAGCCAGAGCCGACGGATGGATTTCATCGTCTGGATGGACTACACCAGCCCGGAGCCGGAAAAGAGCTTTGGCCTGTTGGACGAGGAGAGCAGCTGCTACATTGAGCTGCCTGCCGAGTGGGAGGGCAACCTGATGCTCACCGACAGCGCTGAGGGAGAGGAAGCCGTGGAGCTGCGCACCGTGGACGAGGGCAAGCTGGTGCTGACCATGCGCCTGGTTCCTTCCAGCGAGAGCGCGGCGGGCTGGACCCGCCTGGGCGTGGTGGCATCCCGCCAGATGCAGGCCAAGTTCGGGCCGGACGTGGTGCTGAAGGATCAGAGCTATCGACTGTCCCGGTCGTTGTACCGGTTGAATTGATGATACCGCTCAGTTTTGCAGAAGTTTACCGGATGCAGGCTGGGTGTTCTGAGGTGAAATGCTTCTCCGTGTGCTCCTGGGCAGAGGGAGAAGGTAGAAAAATATGGAGGTCTTAGATGGTCAAGGTACTTGTGGTAGAGGATGAAGCCAGCATCCGCGAGATGATCGCGCTGAACCTGCGGCTGGCGGGGATGGAGGCGGTGGAGGCCGACAGTGCCGAAGCCGCCCTGCCTCTGCTGGAGCAGAAGCCCGGCTGTGATGCTGCCATTCTGGATGTGATGCTGCCCGGCATGAATGGGTTCTCGCTCTGCGAGACCATCCGCCGCACCGACCAGAAGATCGGCATCATCATCCTGAGCGCCAAGGGGCAGGAGCAGGACAAGATCCGCGGCCTGTCTATCGGCGCGGATGACTATATGACCAAGCCCTTCAGCGTCAGTGAGCTGCTGGCCCGTGTGGAGGCCCTCTGCCGCCGGGTGGGCCGCTCGGGCGGCGGCTCCGCTGCAGACGAAAATGCCCCCACCACACTGGTCAGCGGGGAATTTGTGCTGGATGAGAACCGCCGTGTTCTCCTCAAGGCCGGGCGGCAGATCGAGCTGACCCAGGTGGAGTTCCAGATCATGGAGCTGTTCTTCCACAACCCCGGCATCGCGCTGGTGCGGGAAAAGATCCTGAAGGGTGTGTGGGGTGAGAACTACTTCGGCGATGTGAAGATCGTGGATGTGAACATCCGCCGCCTGCGGATGAAGGTAGAGGATGAGCCCAGCCACCCCACCCACATTATGACGGTGTGGGGCTACGGCTACCGGTGGGAGGAGTAAAGAAAAACCTCTCGGTTGCGCTGTACTCGACTGCTCTCCCAATAGGAGAGCCAGGATTACTGACAGAAAGGAGGAAAAGCAATGCGCAGTGGCATTACCCACCGCTGGCTGCGGGGAAGCCTGTTCCTGACGGTGCTGCTGGTGCTGTTGGTGGAGAGCATGTTCGTGTACAACTTCAGCCGCAGCTACTACAACAGCGTCCAGCAGACCATGATGCGGCGTTTTTCCTCCATCAACGGTCAGCTGAAAATGTACACCGGCGACACGGCCCAGAAGACCGCGGCCAACCGCAGTGTGGCCCTGCGCCGGATGGTGGAGCAGTTTGCGGATAAAGACAAATATGAGTTCATGCTGTTGGACGGCTACGGCGGCGTGATCGCCTCCTCCAGCGGCACAGGTGCGGATGGCATCGTGGTGCAGGACGATTTTAACAAGGCGCAGGATGCACCGGACGGCGTGGGTGTGGCCATCTACCGCACCGCCAGCGGGGAAACGGTCATGGCCGTATGCAGTCTGGTGCCCTACGCGGCCGAGGATGTGGCCGCCATGCGCCTTGTCACCAGCCTGACGCTGGTGCAGGCGCAGCTGAAGAGCGTTTTCATCGTCAGCCTGATCGTGGTGGCGGCCATTCTGGGCTTTACAGTGGCCTCCGGCTTGTACTTTGTGCGGGGCATCGTGGTGCCGTTGGGGCAGGTGGAGCGGATCGCCGCCAGCATCGCCCGGGGAGAACTGGATGTCCGCCTGCCTGTGACCGGTGACGAGCGGGACGAGGTGGACCGCCTGCGCGGCACCATCAATCAGATGGCCGAGGGGCTGGAAGAGACGGAGAAGATGAAGAACGAATTCATCAGCTCGGTCTCCCATGAGCTGCGTACGCCGCTCACCTCCATCCGGGGCTGGGTGGAGACCCTGCGCACCCTGGATGACCCCACCGATGAGAACTACCGCAAGGGGCTGGAGATCATCAACAACGAGACCGCCCGCCTGTACAACATGGTGGAGGAGCTGCTGGATTTCAGCCGCCTGCAGAATGGCCGCCTGAAAATGGAGTGCCGCCCCCTGGACCTTGTGGCCGAGCTGACGGACGCTGTCCTTTTCTGTGAAGCGCGCATCCAGCGGGAGGGCCTTCTGCTGGCCTACTCTGAGCCGGAGGAGATGATCCCGGTCTACGCCGACCCCGACCGCCTGCGGCAGGTATTCATCAACATTCTGGACAATGCCATCAAGTATTCGGCCCCCGGCGGACGCATCACGGTCAAGATCTGGCAGGGTGAGTACAAAGCCTTCATCGAGATCATCGATCAGGGCCGCGGCATCCCGCCGGAGGATCTGGAAAATGTCAAGACCAAGTTTTACAAGGGCAGCAACTCGGTGCGGGGCAGCGGCATCGGCCTTGCGCTGGTGGATTCCATTATGACCGCACTGGACGGCACCATGGACCTCAAGAGCACGCTGGGCCGGGGCACGGTGGTCACCCTGGGCCTGCCGATCTATAAACGATAAGAGATTGTCCATATTTATCTGGTAAGATAGAGGGGCAGTTTTTACAATAGAGAGGGACCGCAGCGCCCCATAGGAGAGCCAATGAATCAACCGAACAAGGAACGCTTCAAGACGAGTGTGGGCGGGCAGGCCCTGATGGAGGGCATTATGATGCGGGGCCCGAAAAACATCTGCTGTGCTGTCCGCAAGCCCGATGGAACCATTGAGACCAAGGTCGAGCCCACCCCCACCCACGGCGTGTGGACAAAGATCCCGCTGGTGCGGGGAGCCATCTCGATGATCGAGAGCCTGATCATGGGATACAAGTACATGATGTACTCGGCACAGGTGAGCATGGGGGACGACTACGACCCCGCCGAAGAGGAGACCGCCTTTGAAAAATGGGTGGGCGACCATCTGGGCAAAAAGGCTGAGGATATCCTGCTGGCGGCGGCTGCCGTGATCGGCGGGCTGTTTGCCATCCTGCTCTTCACCGTTCTGCCCACGGTGCTGGTGGGTGGCCTGAACCATCTGGTGCCGCTGGGCCGCTGGGCCAAGGTGGTGCTGGAGGCGGTGCTCAAGGTCGTCATCTTCCTGACCTACATGGCCGCCATCTCCCGGATGAAGGAGATCCACCGGGTGTTCGAGTACCACGGGGCCGAGCACAAGACCATTGCCTGCTACGAGGCCGGAGACCCCCTCACGGTGGAGAATGTCCGCAAATATACCCGCTTCCACCCCCGGTGCGGCACCAGCTTTTTGATTTTGGTGGTCATCGTCAGCGTGTTCCTGTACAGCGTGCTGCCCTGGTCCAGCACCAGCCTGCGGGTGGTGTTCAAGCTGCTGCTCCTGCCGCTGGTCATGGGCATCAGCTACGAGCTGCTCAAGTGGTGCGGCCGGTCGGACAATATTGCGACCCGCATCATCCGGCAGCCCGGCATCTGGGTGCAGCATCTGACCGTGTTTGAGCCGGACGACAGCATGATCGAGGTGGCCATTGCCGCCGTCACGCCGGTCCTGCCCGAGGACCCGGAGGACGGCAGATGGTAACCGCAGGGATGCTGCCCCGGGCAGCAGTCCGGGAGGTGGAGGCACGCCTGCGCGCCGCAGGCTGCCCCGACTCAGATTTTGACGCGGCTGAGCTCTTCCGGCTGGCAGTGGGCGGGGATGCCCGCCTTGCCGATGCTCCGCTGGGCGCAGAGCAGGCAGAGCGGCTGGAAGCCCTGACGGCCCGCCGCGCGGCCCGGGAGCCTTTGCAATACCTTTGCGGCAGCTGGCCCTTCCTTGACTTTGAGCTGGCTGTCGGCCCCGGCGTGCTCTGCCCCCGGGCCGATACTGAGGTGGTGGCCGAAGCCGCCGCCGGAATGCTGGCTGGGGTGGAGGCACCCCGGGTGCTCGACCTCTGCGCCGGCACAGGCTGTTTGGGGCTGGGCGTGAAGCGCTTCTGCCCGGCGGCACAGGTCACCGGTCTGGAGAAGAGCCCTGCGGCATACCGCTATCTGGAACAGAACGCCCATCTCTCCCCGGCGCTGACCATCACCCCGGTGCAGGGAGATCTGTTCACCTACTGGCAGACCCTGCCGGAGGGGCAGCTGGATCTCATTGTATCGAACCCGCCCTACCTGACCGCCGCCGAGATGGGCGAACTGCAGCCCGAGGTGGCGCAGGAGCCTGCCATGGCGCTGGAAGCGGGGGAGGATGGGCTGGTATTTTACCGCGCCATTGCGGAACACTACCTGCAAGCTCTGCGCCCCGGCGGTGCCCTTGCCCTGGAGATCGGCTGGCAGCAGCGGGAAGCTGTAACGGCCCTGCTTGCCGCCAACGGGTGGACGGATATCGTGTGCAGAAAAGACTTTGGCGGCAATGACCGCTGTGTGATGGCGAGAAAACAATAAAAATATCTACAACTTCCTGTTGTAATATCTGTAAAATGTGTTATACTAGTACCGAAAGAATTGGAATGCCCGCGCCTGCGTTTGGCCGCACTGCGCCGGGAACAGATGACAAAGGAGCATGACACTATGGCAAAAAATCAGAACAACAACGTTGCCCCGGCGACCCAGAAGACCGATCCCGGTGCCAAGAAGGATGCGCTGGCCACGGCACTGGCCCAGATCGAAAAGCAGTTTGGCAAGGGCGCTGTGATGAAGCTGGGCGACAACGCCGCCATGCAGGTGGATGCCATCTCGACCGGCAGCATCGGCCTGGATCTGGCACTGGGCGTGGGCGGCGTGCCCCGGGGCCGCATCATTGAGGTGTACGGCCCTGAATCCAGTGGTAAGACCACGCTGGCCCTGCATGTTCTGGCCGAAGCCCAGAAGAAGGGCGGCGATGTTGCCTTCATCGACGTGGAGCACGCGCTGGACCCTGTGTATGCCGAGGCGCTGGGCGTGGACATCAACAACCTGCTGGTCAGCCAGCCCGATACCGGTGAGCAGGCCATGGAGATCTGCGAGGCGCTGGTGCGCTCCGGTGCCATTGATGCCATCGTTGTGGACTCTGTTGCCGCCATGGTGCCCCGCGCTGAGATCGAGGGCGAGATGGGCGACAGCCATGTGGGCCTGCAGGCCCGCCTGATGAGCCAGGCCATGCGCAAGCTGACCAGCGTCATCGGCAAGACCAACACCGTCTGCATCTTCATCAACCAGCTGCGTGAAAAGGTCGGCGTGGTCTACGGCAACCCCGAGGTCACCACCGGCGGCCGTGCCCTGAAGTATTATTCCTCTGTCCGCATCGATATCCGCCGCGTGGAGGGCCTGAAGGATTCCTCCGGCCAGTTCATCGGCAACCATACCCGCGCCAAGATCGTCAAGAACAAGGTGGCTCCTCCGTTCCGTGAGGCTGAGTTCGACATCATGTTCGGCGAGGGCATCTCCAAGATGAGTGAGCTCATCGATCTGGGTGTCAAGCTGGGCATCGTTCAGAAGAGCGGCGCATGGTTCAACTACGGCGATATCCGCCTGGGTCAGGGCCGCGACAATGCCAAGCAGTTCCTGCGTGATAACCCCGAGATCGCCAACGATATCGAGGGTCAGGTGCGCGCCAATGCCGACAAGCTCTATGCCACCCGCCGCCCGGGGGGCAAGGCTGTTGCCGCCCCTGCAGAGGGGGAACCGGCAGCTCCTGCCACAGCCAAGGAGCCGGTGGTCAAGGCTCCCGCCCGCAGCAGCGAGAGTGAGCTGGATATCATGGTGGAAGAGTAAATGGCCTTTTACAGCCGTGGCCGCCGCCCGCTGGCCGAAGAGGAAAAATCCACCGATGCCGCCAAGGCCCGCACCCGGGCCATGGAGCTGCTGGCCGGGCAGGAGCTTTCCTCGGGCCAGCTGTATGAGCGGCTGAACCGCCGCTATACCCAGCAGACCAGTGCCGCCGTGGTGGCAGAGATGGTGCAGCGGGAGTATATCAACGATGCCCGCTATGCCGAGACCCGTGCCCACGCCCTGCTGGCGGCAAAAAAGAGCCGCCGCGCCGCTGCCCGGGATCTGCGGCAGAAAGGGCTGGCCGCAGGCGAGATCCAGCAGGCGCTGGATGCTGTTTACACCCCCGATGACTCCGGCGAGGACCCGGAGCTGGAAGCCGCTGCCGCTCTGGTGGAAGGGCATTACCGCAAAAAGCTGGAAGCGGGCCGCAGGGATCTGGTCATTGCGGCCCTGCAGCGGCGGGGATTTTCGTATTCCGTCATTAAGGAAGCTATTCGCAGGGTGGAGGAGGGGGAATAACCCTCTCAGTCAAAGCCTGCGGCTTTGCCAGCTCCCCCGAAGGGGGAGCTTTTCCGGAGCAAATCGTAAAAAATCAAAAGCATCCCTCAAAAGAGAAAGAGAGTATCATCCCTTATGAAAATTGCATGTATTTCCCTTGGCTGCCCCAAGAACCAGGTCGATCTGGACGTGATGGTGCACATCCTGCTTTCGGCCGGTCACGAGACGGTGGCCGACCTGGGTGAAGCCGATGTTATTCTGGTCAACACCTGCGGCTTTATCGAGAGCGCCAAGACCGAGGCCATTGAGAACATTCTGGAGGCCTGCGCCTACAAGCAGCAGAACCCGGAGCTGAAGGTCATCGTCACCGGCTGCCTGGCCGAGCGTTACCGCAGCCAGATCGAGGAGGAGATCCCCGAGGTGGACGCTGTGGTGGGCTGTGCCTCCAACAAGGCCATTGACACCATCGTGGCCCGCCTGTTCCACGGTGAGAACCATCTGGAAAGCTACGGTGCCAAAAAGGACTTCCCGCTGGGCGGCAAGCGTGTCATCGGCACGCCTGCCCACTATGCGTACTTAAAGATCGCAGAGGGCTGCAACAACCGCTGCCACTACTGCGCCATCCCGGGCATCCGCGGCCCGCTGCACAGCCGCGATATGGCCGACTGCGTTGCCGAAGCCCGCTGGCTGGCCGGTGAGGGCGTGAAGGAGCTTATTGTTGTGGCGCAGGACCCCACCGCCTACGGCGAGGACTGGGGCAAGCCCGGCAGCATCTGTGAGCTGCTGGACAAGCTGAACAAGGTGCCGGGCCTTGAGTGGATCCGCATCATGTACGCCTACCCGGAGCGCATCACCGATGACTTTATTGCCGCCATGAAGCGGAACGAGAAGGTGGTGCCTTACCTCGACCTGCCCATCCAGCACTGCAACGATACCATCCTCAAAAACATGAACCGCCGCTCCACCCGTGCGGAGCTGCTGGAGGTCATCGGCAAGCTGCGCCGCGAGATCCCCGGCATCACCCTGCGCACCACCCTGATCGCAGGCTTCCCCGGCGAGACCGAGGAGCAGTTCGAGGACCTGTGCAACTTTGTCAAGGAGGTCAGATTTGACCGTCTGGGCTGCTTTGCCTATTCTGCCGAGGAGAACACCGTGGCCGCAAAGATGGACGGCCAGATCGATCAGGAGACCAAGGAACGGCGCGCAGAGCTGGTGATGCAGATCCAGACTGGCATCATGGCCCAGAAACAGGCCGAAAAGGTGGGCCAGACCGTCCGTGTGCTCTGTGACGGCATCGACGAGGAGAGCGGCCTGTACCTCTGCCGCACCACCGGCGATGCCCCCGAGGTGGACGGCAATGTCTGCGTTTCCAGCGAGGAGCCGCTCTACCCCGGCCAGTTCTATGATGTGCTGGTGGAGGACAGTGACCTTTACGATCTGTACGGAACGGTTGCAAAATAACAAATTGGAGGAATCTGTATGAATCTGCCCAATAAGCTCACCCTGACCCGCATCCTGCTGGTGCCGGTGTTCATGATCTTTGTCTCGCTCGGCCAGTATATCACGCCGAGCTATAACCCGCGGTACTACCTCATTGCCGGCCTCATCTTCGCCGTGGCCAGCTTCACCGACTTTCTCGACGGCCATCTGGCCCGCAAGTGGAACATGGTCACCGACTTTGGCAAGTTTGCCGACCCGCTGGCCGACAAACTGCTGACCACCGTGGCCTTCATTTACATGCTGCGGGACGGCGTGTGCAGCCCCGTGGTGCTCTGCATCATCCTGGCCCGTGAGTTCGCCGTGTCCGGCCTGCGGATGGTGGCTGCAGGTGCCAAGGACGGCAAGGTGATCGCCGCCAACATGTGGGGCAAAGTCAAGACCGTGCTGCAGATGCTGACCATCATCTTCTACTACTTCGGCACCGCATTGACCTGGGGCAATTCCGTTATGATAGGCGCTGACTGCGTGTTCCTCTCTTACTGGCTGTGCTGGCTGGTGGCCGTTGCCACTGCCATCTCCGGCATCAAGTACCTGTGGGACAACCGCAGCTTCATCAATACCGCAAAATGATCAAGAAGATCGCCATTCTCTGCTCCATTTTCCTGAACCTCTGCATCGTGCGGTGGGAGCCGATGGCCATCCGGATGACCTGGGAAGCGGTGGGCAGCCAGACCTTCACCTTTTACACCGAGAACTCCAATGTCTTTGCCTTCTTCGTCTGCCTGCTGGTGGCGGTGTGTCAGGTGATCTGCCTGTTCACGGGGCGGCAGCTGCCCCGCTGGGTCAAGATGCTCAAGTACATTGCCACCTGCTGCCTGACCATGACCTTCCTGACCGTGGTGTTCGTGCTGGGGCCCTACTGTGCCGACCAGGGCGGCGTGGTGTTCCTGCTGACCGAGAGCTCCATGCTCTACCACCACCTGCTCAACCCGCTGTGTGCCTTTGTCTCCTTTGTCCTGCTGGAACGGGAGCCAAAGCTGCCTGCGCGGTGCGTTCCGCTGGCGCTGGTCCCCACGATGCTCTATGGCTCTGTGGCCCTCTGGGCCAATTACCAGCGGCTCATCACCGGGCCTTACCCGTTCCTGCTGGTCTATCAGCAGACCACCCGGCAGACGGTGCTGTGGTGTGCGGCCATCCTGGCCATGAACCTGCTCTATGCCTGGCTTGTCTGGCGGCTGGGCGGGAACTGCCGCAAAAAGAGAAATGTGGGCTTGCTTTTCAGAAGCTGAGCTGCAAAAAAGGCTCCCTGCCGTTTTGGCAGAGAGCCTTTTCTCGTGTTTTGCTTACAGCAGGGGGATCCCGGCCTTGGCGCAGGCCGTGCGGGTGGCTTCGTCCCAGACGCTTGCCTGTACCTCGCCGATGTGGGCGCTGCCCAGCAGCAGCATGCACAGACGGCTCTGGCCGATGCCGCCGCCGATGGTGTAGGGCAGCTCGCCGTTCAGCACAGCCTTGTGGAAGGGCAGCTCGCGGCGGTCGTCGCAGCCGGCGGCGGTGAGCTGGCGGTCCATGCTCTCGGGGCTGACGCGGATGCCCATGCTGCTCAGCTCGTAGCTGCACTGCAGGGGCTCGTTCCAGAACAGCAGGTCGCCGTTCAGGTCCCAGTCGTCGTAGTCGGGGGCGCGGCCGTCATGGGGCTTGCCGCTCTTCAGGGGAGCACCGATCTTCATCAGGAAGGTGGTGCCGTTTTCCTTTACAAAGGCGTTCTCGCGCTCCTTCGGGGTCAGGTCAGGGTACTTGTCCTCCAGCTCCTGGGTAGTGATAAAGGTCACGTTGGGGGTGTGAAGGGGCAGATCCTGCAGCTGGGGGAACATGGCGTGCAGATTCATCTCAGTGGCGCAGACAGCCGACACGATGGAGCGCACCACGTTCTTCAGGTAGGTCTCGCTGCGGTCCTCCTTGCGGATGACCTTCTCCCAGTCCCACTGATCCACATAGACGGAGTGGAGGTTGTCCAACTCCTCGTCCCGGCGGATGGCGTTCA
>ERZ773252.3880-NODE-3880-length-10970-cov-3.636555_pt1 | contig 10970 bp, 7 predicted proteins | sample MGYA00580517_ERZ773252 | MGnify/ENA primary metagenome ERZ773252 (study PRJEB29015, sample SAMEA2737766) | human gut metagenome | biome: human gut; feature: human-associated habitat; material: faeces | place: China | collected 2012 ... | reverse complement strand
CGGTGGCCAGTGTCCTTTTGCAGGCACCAGTGGAGATTGTGACCGGACGAGGAGCCGGACTTTCCAACGCAGGACTGGAAAAGAAAATAGAGGTGATCAAAGAGGCTATTGCGCTGCACCATCCGGATCCGGAGGACCCGCTGGCGGTCCTGGAAGCTGTGGGCGGCTTTGATATTGCAGGTATGTGCGGTCTGATGCTGGGTGGGGCTATTTACCGGATCCCGGTGGTACTGGATGGCCTGATCTCGTTGATGGCAGCGCTTCTGGCCCGGAAATTCTGTCCGCTGGTTACGGACTTTCTGCTTCCGTCCCATATGGGAAAGGAACCGGCCTGCGGCATGGCAATGGAAACGCTTGGGCTGGAGGCAAGTATTTATGGAAACCTGGCACTGGGCGAGGGAACCGGAGCCGTGATGCTGTTTCCGCTGCTTAATATGGCGGAGGCTGTGTACCGGGAGAACAGTACCTTTGAAAACATTCACGTTGACGCATATCAGAATTTTGAGGAGGAACAGGTATGATTTATTTTATCGGAGCCGGACCGGGAGATCCGGAATTGATCACCGTGAAGGGAAAACGTCTGATCGATGAGGCAGACATTATCATTTATGCCGGTTCCCTGGTGAACCCTCAGGTGCTTTCCGGGGCAAGGCCGGAAGCGGAGATTTACAACAGCGCCACCATGAACCTGGAAGAGGTACTGGATGTGATGAAGCGCGGCGTGGCGGCAGGAAAAAAAGTTGTCCGCGTCCATACCGGAGATCCGTCTATTTACGGTGCCCACCGGGAACAGATGGTGGAACTGGAAAAAATGGGAATTCCTTATGAGATCGTGCCGGGAGTCAGTTCCTTCCTGGCGGCTGCAGCCAGCTTAAAGCGGGAGTACACGCTGCCGGGAGTCAGCCAGACCGTGATCTTAACCCGCATGGAAGGACGCACTGCAGTGCCGGAGCGGGAACAGATTGAAGCGTTGGCAGCGCATCAGGCTACCATGGTAATTTTCTTAAGTGTAGGTGAGATTGAGACATTAAGCACACGGCTGCAGGCCGGTGGTTATCCGGAAGATACTCCGGCCGCTGTGGTCTATAAGGCATCCTGGGAGGATCAGAAGATCGTCAAGGGAACGCTGACGGATATTGCGCAGAAGGTAAAGGAAGCAGGCATCCGTAAGACAGCACTGGTAACCGTAGGCAGGTTCCTTGGTGATACCTTTGAACTTTCCAGACTGTACGATGCGCATTTTACAACGGAATTCCGCAAGGGGGTTTAGAAATGGCAAAGAAGATCATGATCCAGGGCACCATGTCCAATTCCGGAAAGAGCTTCGTGGCGGCGGCCCTGTGCCGGATCTTAAGGCAGGATGGTTACTCCGTAGCACCGTTTAAATCCCAGAATATGGCCCTGAACTCTTACATTACCAAAGATGGACTGGAAATCGGGCGGGCCCAGGCCATGCAGGCGGAGGCGGCTGGAATCGCGCCTACCGTGGACATGAACCCGATCCTGCTAAAGCCGACCAGCCAGATGGGAAGCCAGGTGATCGTAAACGGCGAGGTGTTCGGAAATTTAAAAGCCATGGATTATTACCGCCGCAAAACGGAATTTATTCCGGCAGTCCGGGAGGCGTTCGAGAGGCTGGAAAGCCAGTTTGATGCCATTGTCCTGGAGGGTGCCGGAAGTCCGGCAGAGATCAATCTGCGGGACAATGATATCGTGAATATGGGGATGGCAAAGATTGCGAATGCGCCGGTGCTTCTGGTGGGAGATATTGACCGGGGCGGCGTGTTTGCATCATTATATGGAACCGTCAGTCTGCTGGAGCCGGAGGAGCGGGCCCGCATCAAGGGTCTCGTCATCAATAAATTCCGTGGTGATGTTAAGATTCTGGAGCCGGGACTCCGCATGATCGAGGAGCGGCTTCACATTCCGGTGGTGGGCGTGATCCCCATGGAGCAGATCGATCTGGATGATGAGGACAGCCTGTCCGACCGTCTGGTGCGGACTAAGGCGCAGGACGGCCTGGATGTGGCGGTGATCCATCTGCCGCATATCTCCAATTTTACGGACTTCAATGCGCTGGAACATTATGATGGCGTTTCTCTGCGCTATGTGGACCGGCCGGCACATCTGGGACGGCCGGATCTGATCCTCCTGCCGGGAACGAAAAATACCATGGCTGACTTAAAATGGCTGCGGGAGAGCGGACTGGAGGCCATGATCTGGCGGCTGGTGGAGGAACAGAAAGTTCCGGTGATCGGAATCTGCGGCGGTTATCAGATGCTTGGTGAACAGCTTTCTGATCCGCATGGTGTGGAAGGGGAACCGGGCAGCACCATGCGGGGCATGGGACTTCTGGCGGCAGAGACCATCTTTGCGGCAGAGAAAACCAGAACCCGGACAGAAGGAACGGTGATGGCAGCAGCTGGAGTTTATGACCAGGTGACCGGGCAGAGCGTGAAGGGGTATGAGATCCATATGGGAGAGACGTTTCCGGCTGAGGCAGGGTCGGGCTTGAATGGCTCGCAGCAGGCGGGTGCAGGACAGCAGCCAGGAAATGCCTCCCGGGCAGATCACAGTGTTACCCCGGCAATCTGCCTTGCAGACGGCCGCATGGATGGTTTCGTCCGGGCCGATGGCCTGGTATTCGGAAGTTATCTTCACGGCCTGTTTGATAATCTGGAGTTTACCGGAGCGATTCTGACCCGGCTGGCAGAAAAGAAAGGCATCAGCCTGACTGCAAAGGCACAAAGTATGGAAGAATATAAGGAAAGCCAGTATGACAAGCTGGCAGACCTGGTGCGCCGGTCGCTGGATATGGAGGCGGTCTATAAGATTATGGAAGAGTACGAGTCCTAAAGACAGACAGGAACCTGGTATGAAGCCGGGAATGCATGTGGACAATCTGCATGTTGAAAGAACATCCAGGTTTGAACAGGAAAAAAATGGAAAGGATAACATTATGATAGAAACAATGCAGTGGGTCCGCCCGGAGGAGATCGAGGCCCGCAGTATGGCCATCATCGAAGCTGAGATGCCGGAAGGAAACTGGACACCGGGTGAGCTGGCCGTGGTGAAGCGTTGTATCCATACCGCGGCGGATTTTGATTATGCCAGCAATCTCTATTTTTCTGATGGAGCGGTGGAGCTGGCAGTAAATCTGATGAAGAACGGCAGGGGCTTTACCATCGTGACGGATACCAACATGGCGCTGGCCGGTGTAAACAAGGCGGCACTCAAACAGCTAAACGGAACGGTCCGCTGCTTTATGGCAGATCCGGATGTGGCGGCTGAGGCGAAGGAGCGGGGCGTGACAAGGGCTATCGTCAGTATGGAACGCGCGGCAACGCTTGCCGGACCGGTCATCTTTGCCATCGGCAACGCGCCGACGGCCCTTATTCGATTGTATGAGATGATGCAGAAGGGGGAGATCCATCCGGATTTTATCATCGGAACCCCGGTGGGCTTTGTAAATGTAGTAGAGTCGAAGGAGCTCATCTGTCAGTCGAGTGTGCCATGCATCGTGGCGCGCGGAAGAAAAGGCGGAAGTAATATTGCGGCAGCTGTGTGCAATGCGCTGATGTATCAGGTCACCAGGACGCAGAAATCGGGCAAATAGCTTAAAACTAAGCCTTCGGGACGTAATGCTTGCATTTTCCGACAAAAAATTTTATAATGTGTTAATATATTATCTTCAAAAAGGTGGCTTTTTCTATGGCGAATGAACAGACGGAGAAGAAAATGGACATTGAGCTGGAGAATCCCGCAGATTTTACCAGCCCGGAAGAATTGTATAAGGACCTGATCCGCAGTATCCGGAAGTATCATCCTTCAGATGATATCTCCCTGATCGAGAAAGCGTACAAGGTTGCCCATGAGGCACACAAGGATCAGAAACGAAAATCGGGTGAACCCTATATCATTCACCCTCTTTGTGTTGCCATCATTCTGGCAGACCTTGAGATGGATAAGGAGACCATTGCGGCAGGCATTCTTCATGATGTCGTGGAAGACACCGTCATGACGCTGGATGAGCTTTCTAAGGAGTTTGGTCCGGAGGTAGCGCTCCTGGTAGACGGCGTCACGAAACTGACCCAGCTGTCCTGGTCCAAGGACAAGGTGGAGATGCAGGCAGAGAACCTGCGCAAGATGTTCCTCGCCATGGCAAAAGATATCCGTGTCATCCTGATCAAGCTGGCCGACCGTCTGCACAATATGCGTACGCTGCAGTACATGAAGCCGGAGAAGCAGAAGGAAAAAGCCCGTGAGACCATGGAAATCTACGCGCCCATCGCCCATCGTCTCGGTATTTCCAAGATCAAGGTGGAACTGGATGATCTCTCATTAAAATATCTGCAGCCAGATGTCTACTATGATCTGGCGGAAAAGATTTCCCTTGGTAAGGATGCCAGGGAGGAGTTTGTCAAGAGCATTGTTGATGAGGTTTCCACCCACATGAAGGAGGCCGGCATTCAGGCCAAGGTTGACGGACGCGTGAAGCATTTCTTCAGCATCTACCGAAAGATGGTCAACCAGCACAAGACACTGGATCAGATTTATGATCTGTTTGCAGTGCGCATCATTGTAGATACGGTAAAGGACTGTTACGCTGCCCTGGGTGTTATCCATGAGCTGTACAAGCCGATCCCGGGCCGGTTCAAGGATTATATTGCCATGCCGAAGCCGAATATGTACCAGTCTCTGCACACCACGCTGATCGGCAGCAACGGCCAGCCGTTTGAGATCCAGATCCGGACCTTTGAGATGCACCGTACCGCAGAATACGGTATTGCGGCGCACTGGAAGTATAAGGAGAGCGGAAGCGGCAAGGTTGCTGCAGGCGATGAAGCGGCAAAGCTGTCCTGGCTGCGCCAGATCCTGGAGTGGCAGAAGGACACCAGTGACTCCAAAGAGTTCCTGAGCATGGTAAAGGGAGATCTGGATTTATTCTCCGAGAATGTGTACTGCTTCACTCCGTCAGGAGATGTCAAGACACTGCCGAGCGGTTCTACAACCATTGATTTTGCGTATTCCATCCACAGTGCGGTGGGCAACAAGATGGTCGGAGCAAGGGTGAACGGCAAACTGGTGCCGATCGAGTATGTGATCCAGAATGGCGACCGCATTGAGGTCATCACATCCCAGAACTCCAAAGGCCCGAGCCGTGACTGGCTGGCTCTGGTGAAGAGTACCCAGGCCAAGAACAAGATCAACCAGTGGTTTAAGAGTGAATTAAAAGAAGATAACATCGTCCGCGGCAAGGATCTCATCGATCGTTACTGTAAGACCAAGGGCATCAATTTTGGCGATTTAAATAAGCCGGAGTTTCAGGAGAAGGTCATGCAGCGTTATGCCTTCCGTGACTGGGATTCTGTTCTGGCTTCCATTGGCCATGGTGGCTTAAAAGAAGGCCAGGTCATCAATAAGATGATCGAGGAACGGGAGAAGAAGACCCGCAAGGAGGTTACCGATACCAACATTCTGGACGGTCTCAGCGAGATGTCCGGAAACAAAGCTGAGGTCAGCAAGAAGAACAAGGGCGGAATTATGGTAAAGGGCATCCATGATGTGGCAGTCCGTTTCTCACGCTGCTGCAGTCCGGTGCCGGGCGACGAGATCGTGGGCTATGTGACCCGCGGCCGCGGCGTATCCATTCACCGGACAGACTGTGTGAATATCATCAACCTTCCGTCGGAGGAGCGCACCCGTCTCATTGAGGCCGAGTGGCAGCAGCCGGAGGATGACAGCAGCACCAAGGAGCGCTACACTACGGAGATCCAGATTTACGCCAATAACCGCATCGGCATGTTTGTCGATATTTCCAAGGTGTTTACGGAGCGCCAGATCGATATCACCTCGATGAATGTGCGCACCAGCAAGCAGGGCAAGGCCACGATCATTATGACGTTTGACATTCACGGAATCGAAGAACTGAACCGGCTGACGGACAAGTTAAGACAGATCGATGGCGTGATCGATATAGAAAGGACTGCGGGATAGTTGTTCCGCAGTTTTTCTGTGTTTCGGATATAGAAAAGGAGCAGATTATGAGTGATTTTCGAATTAAAACCTATGTGCTGGGCGGTGTCAGCACAAACTGTTACCTCGTGTTCCGTGAGGGCGAAAAAACAGCCGTGATCATCGATCCGGCAGACAATGCGGATTACTTAAAGAACAAATGCCGGGAATTTGGCGTGAAACCTGAGGCAGTCCTTCTTACTCATGCGCATTTTGATCATATGCTGGCTGCGGATGATATTCGCAAAGCTTACGGATGCAAGGTTTATGTCCATATGGACGATGAGCGGATGCTGAATGACCCGTTTCTGAATCTTTCCGGAATCATGGGAACAGAGCAGACCGGTATCAGCGCAGACCATCTGCTGCGGGATGGAGATGTACTCCATTTCTTAAACAGGGAGTGGAAGGTTATGGCCACACCGGGCCATACAGCAGGTTCTGTCTGTTATTACCTGCCGGAGGAGAAGGTGCTGTTCAGCGGAGATACCCTGTTTGCGGAGTCTCTGGGACGGACGGATCTTCCGACCGGAAGCATGTCTGCCATTGTTCATTCCATCGCAGAGAAGCTTCTGGTGCTGCCGGATGATATCATGGTCTATCCGGGACATGGTGATGCTACTACCATTGGTTATGAGAAGCAGTATAATCCGGTGGCAGCTTATGTGAGAAAGCGAGGCATGCAGGCATGATCGGAATTTTGTTAAATGACAGCGCTTACGAGCAGGATATCCGAGAGCTTCTGATGGCATTTTACCCGGGACAGACCTTTGCGCATGAAATGCAGGAGAATCTGGACTTTTTTGTGGAAGGAACGGTAAATGAAGATCGTACGGAGTTTACGTTATGTCTGGGATATTTCGGAAGCTCCTGCTTCCATCTGCTGTCCATGGAGAAACTGGAGCCGGAGATCCGGGCCGAATTTCAGGCGGCGGCGGAGAACAGTGTTCTGAAAGTAAATTACGAAAATCGCTTTGAGACAAAGAATAAAATTAAACGCAGACTCTATGTGCTTCTCATGCAGCAGACGGGAAAGCAGCTCCCGTGGGGAACCTTAACAGGCATTCGTCCGACCAAGATTGCCATGACAAAGCTTGTGGAAGGCGAAACGGAAGAGCAGATTTTCCGCCACATGAAGGATACCTATTTCACCAGCGATGAGAAGATTCACTTAAGCATCGAAATTGCCCAGAGAGAACGCAAGCTGCTTTCAACCATTGATTATAAGAAAGGCTACAGCCTGTATGTGGGCATTCCGTTCTGCCCGACCACCTGCCTGTATTGTTCCTTTACCTCTTATCCGATCGGAAAGTGGAAGGACCGCACCCATGAATATCTGGATGCGCTGTTCAAAGAACTGGATTATGTGGCAGAAAAGAAGAAGGGCTGCACGCTGGACACCGTTTATTTTGGCGGAGGAACCCCGACTTCTCTTTCTCCGGAAGATCTGGACAGGCTGATCACAAAACTAAAGGGGACCTTTGATTTCTCTGCCGTTCAGGAGTTTACCGTGGAAGCAGGACGTCCGGACAGCATCACCCGGGAGAAGCTGGAGGTGCTTAAGAAACATGGCGTGGGCCGTATTTCCATCAACCCACAGACTATGAAGCAGGATACTCTGCGTCTCATCGGACGCCGCCACACAGTGGAGGATGTGGTGGACCGTTTCAAGCTTGCCCGTGAGGTTGGCTTTGACAACATCAATATGGATCTCATCATCGGACTGCCGGAGGAAACTCTGGAGGATGTACAGGCCACCATGGAGGCAGTGAAGGCCCTGGCACCGGACAGCGTCACTGTGCATTCCCTGGCCATTAAGCGCGCAGCACGCTTAAACACCATGAAGGAAGTTTATAAGGATTTAAAGATCGAGAATACGCAGGAGATGATCGATCTGACTGCCCGCTACGCCCGTGAGATGGGCCTGGAGCCGTACTATCTGTACCGCCAGAAAAATATGGCAGGCAATTTTGAGAACGTGGGCTATGCGGCACCTGGAAAGGCCTGCATCTATAACGTGCTCATCATGGAGGAACAGCAGACCATTATCGGCTGCGGAGCAGGAACCACCACCAAGCGTCTGTTCGCCGAGGAGAACCGTATCGAGCGCTGTGAAAATGTGAAGGATGTGGAGCAGTACATCAGCCGCGTGGAGGAAATGATTGAGCGAAAAGAAAAATTGCTGTCAGATGCGCAGTAACTGTAACAAGTTGAACGCTTACGATTGCAATTTGTTCCTTAGAATAGTATAATTTGTAAACGAGTATGTGATTTTCAGGAAGACTTAGAAACATAGAAAACGGAGAATAAATATGGCATTAAAAAAGAAGCCGGTTACCGGCATGCGTGATATCCTGCCGGCAGAGATGCAGGTGCGGGAATATGTGATGAACCAGATCCGTGAAACCTACCGCAGTTTCGGATTTACCCAGGTGGAGACTCCGTGTGTGGAGCACATCGAAAACCTGACCAGCAAACAGGGCGGAGACAACGAGAAGCTGATCTTCAAGATCTTAAAGCGCGGAGAAAAATTAAACCTCGAGACCGCTGAAACCGAGAACGATTTAACCGACAGCGGACTTCGATATGACCTGACCCTGCCGCTGTCCCGTTATTATTCCAATAACGGAGCACAGCTCCCGAGTCCGTTCAAGGCTCTGCAGATGGGCAGCGTGTGGCGTGCGGACCGTCCGCAGCGCGGCCGTTTCCGTCAGTTCACCCAGTGTGACATCGACATCCTGGGTGACGCAACCAACATGGCAGAGATTGAGCTGATCCTGGCTACCACCACTGCCCTTGGCAGAATCTGCCCGAAGAACGCGTTTACCGTCCGCATCAATGACCGCGGCATTTTAAAGGGCATGGCTCTTTACTGCGGCTTCCCCGAGGATGGCCTGGACCAGGTATTCATTACCCTGGATAAGATGGACAAGATCGGTCTGGATGGCGTAAAGGCAGAGCTTCTGGAGCTTGGTTACGCAGCGGAAAGCGTAGAAAAGTATGCAGAACTGTTATCCGGCCTTGGCGAGGACGCCGCAGCAGTCCGTGGTCTTGGCGAGACCTTAGCCGGTGTGCTGGATACAAAGACCGCAGAGAATCTGGCCAATATCATGGATACCGTAACCGAGGTAGCCGAGACCGACTTTAAGCTGGCCTTTGACCCGACTCTGGTGCGCGGCATGTCCTACTACACCGGAACCATCTTCGAGGTTTCCATGGAAGGCTTTGGCGGTTCCGTTGCAGGCGGCGGAAGATACGACAAGATGATCGGCAAGTTTACCGGTCAGGATACTCCGGCCTGCGGCTTCTCTATCGGCTTTGAGCGTATCGTTACCATCCTTATGGAGCAGGGCGGCGAAATCGAAAATGCGGCTCCGAAGAAGGCTTATCTTATCGAGAAGGGCATGGATCCGGCACGCTACGGACAGATCATGAAGCAGGCTATGGGCGAGCGCAAAGCCGGTGTCCAGGTGCTTGTTTCCATGATGAACAAGAATAAGAAGTTCCAGAAGGAGCAGTTAAACAAAGAGGGCTATAACGAATTTGTAGAGTTTTATAAAGAAGCCCTGAAATAAGAGCTTTGAAATAAGATCATTGAATCAAAGGAGATAAATCATGGCAGAATCAATGCTGGGACTGAAGCGGTCCCATCGGTGTACAGAAGTCACCACAGCAAACATCGGTCAGGAAGTGACCGTTATGGGCTGGGTGCAGAAGAGCAGAAACAAGGGCGGAATCATTTTCGTGGATTTACGTGACCGTTCCGGTATCCTGCAGATCATCTTTGAGGAGAGCGACTGTGGTGCAGAGAGCTTCGCAAAGGCAGAGAAGTTAAGAAGTGAGTATGTCATTGCTGTAACCGGCCGCGTGGAGGCACGTTCCGGCGCAGTCAACGAGAACCTGGCAACCGGTGCCATTGAGGTGCGCGCCAACAGCCTGCGCATCTTATCTGAGTCCGAGACTCCGCCATTCCCGATCGAGGAGAACTCCAAGACCAAAGAGGAGCTGCGTTTAAAATACCGTTTCCTGGATTTAAGAAGACCGGATATGCAGCGCAACCTGCTGTTAAGAAGTAAGATTGCCATTCTCACCAGACAGTTCCTGGCAGAGGAAGGCTTCCTGGAGATCGAGACTCCGACCCTCATCAAGAGCACCCCGGAGGGCGCAAGAGACTACCTCGTACCGAGCCGTGTACATCCGGGCTCCTTCTACGCGCTTCCGCAGTCTCCGCAGCTCTTTAAGCAGCTGTTAATGTGCTCCGGTTACGACCGTTACTTCCAGCTGGCACGCTGCTACCGCGATGAGGATCTGCGTGCAGACCGTCAGCCGGAGTTCACCCAGATCGATATGGAGCTGTCCTTCGTAGACGTGGATGATGTCATCGATGTCAACGAGCGCCTGCTTCACAAGCTGTTCAAGGAAATCTTAAACGTAGAGATTCCGCAGCCGATCCCGCGCATGACCTGGCAGGAGGCTATGGACCGCTTTGGTTCCGATAAGCCGGATCTTCGTTTCGGCATGGAGTTAAAGAACGTATCTGAGGTTGTAAAGGACTGTGAGTTCGTTGTATTCAAGAACGCTCTTGAGAACGGTGGTTCTGTTCGTGGTATCAACGCTGAGGGCGAGGGCGGAATGCCGAGAAAGAAGATCGATGCACTCGTAGAGTTTGCAAAGGGCTACGGCGCAAAGGGTCTGGCATATATCGCAATCCACGAGGATGGTTCCTTAAAGTCTTCGTTCGCAAAGTTCATGACCGAGGAGCAGATGGATGCTCTTGTAAAGGCAATGGACGGAAAGCCGGGCGACCTGCTTCTGTTCGCAGCAGACAAGAACAAGGTTGTATGGGATGTTCTTGGCGCTCTGCGTCTTGAGATCGCAAGACAGAAGGATCTCTTAAAGAAAGACGATTTCAAGTTCCTGTGGGTAACCGAGTTCCCGTTACTCGAGTACTCCGA
>ERZ773252.3875-NODE-3875-length-10974-cov-4.342705_pt1 | contig 10974 bp, 10 predicted proteins | sample MGYA00580517_ERZ773252 | MGnify/ENA primary metagenome ERZ773252 (study PRJEB29015, sample SAMEA2737766) | human gut metagenome | biome: human gut; feature: human-associated habitat; material: faeces | place: China | collected 2012 ... | reverse complement strand
TCAGGGATTCCATTTGGCGTACAAAAAATGTATTTTTGGATGATTCCAAAAGGATTTGATATAGGAGGTACTGTTGGAATGTTTGCTTTTAATCTGCTGGTAGGAGGATTGATAGGCAGCATGGTTTTGACATGGCGTTTGCTTATGGCAGGAAAATATCTGTTAAAGAGCATTGGATATGGTGGTTTGTGGATAGTAAAAAAAGCATTCAGGACATGATTTCAAAGAGTAAAAACAAAGTATGAAAAATAGAATATAGAGTGTGAAGAGCAGCCAATGCGTAAAAAATATTGGCTGCTTTTTTGCCCTTTTTAAGAAAAACCTTGCGACACGGTGTCGCAAAGTAAAGGAGGATGTGTGTTGGGTAATCGTGCGGAATCGCAGGATTTGATTGACTTAGGAAACCGTATTCGCAAAAGGCGGCAGGAAATTCACTTATCACAGGAAGTATTAGCAGAAAAAGCAGGTATCAGCCCCAACACGATCAGCAGGATTGAGGGAGGACAGACAGCAATGTCTATTGAGATATTCAGGAAGCTGGCGGTGATTCTGAAAACCGATGCAGGAACACTATTGGGGGAATGTAAGGAAGAAGAAAACCATCGTCTGTATGATTTGATTTGTCGTGCGAAAAAACTGAAACGGAAAGAACAGAAAATTTTGGAAAAGACAATGGAAGTGTTGATTGAGGGATTTGGTACGGAATTGTAGAAATTCAACAGATATGGTGGGAATATTTAGAAATATCCCCATATCTGATGAGGTAATGGAAAGCCAATGTTGTTAAACTTTAAGTCAGGAAAGAGAACAGATGCGGACAGAAAGGAGGCAGGATATGACAAGGGAAGAGTGCCTTGCATACAGACAAAGATGCCCATATGATGCAATGGGCGATTTCTCTGTTTTTTCGGAGAAAAAGGAAGATAGCAGGGATAATGAAGTGGCTGCTTCACAGCCGGAATTATCAGAACAAAATAAAGCATAAGAAATTTATGTGGCAGTAAAAGGAGTTTCAGGCTCCCGTTAAAAAAAAACGGGTGTGCCGGGAGCTGTCTTTTACTGTTTTTTCGTCTGTGATGTTTTTATTTTCTGCCACCCGGAAGAGGTGGTAGTTATGCTGACATTACAGGAATTAAAACAGATCGTAGATGTCCCGTATCCGGGCATGAAAATTCCAACTGCAAAAAAATTAAAAGAATATGGAACGGTCATTGCCAAAAAGAGCATGGGTTGTGAGACGGAAATATTGGCATTTCAAAATGGCTATGCGTTGTATCAGGTTAGTCGGTTCACTACGGTATTTCCGATTTGTTTTTGTGGGGAATATCAATACAATGCGGAACAGGCGGACTGTATTTCGGAAGAGTTTTTTAATCAAAGGGAGTGGTATATCCGTCTGATATTGGAAGGAGAAGACCGTTTGAGCCGCAATCAGGAATCAAAAGAACAGGGCTGGACAATCTCATACAGTGATGTTTCGGAAGAATGGGGAATGCTTCAGACAGAAGAAAAGTCTCCATTGGAGATGCTGGTTGGCAGAGAGTCTGTAAATGAAATATTTAAGGTTTTGACGGAACTGCAGAAAAGGGTATTTTACGGATGTTTCTTTCATCAAAAAACACAGAATGAATTGTCAAAAGAATTGGGAATTTCTCCGTCTGCGGTGTCCAGAACCCTGTCAAGGGCGATGAACAGGATGCGGAGATATTATGCAGATGTGCAGTCAGGCGGATACAATCGGAAAGAGATAAGATAGTGGGAGGAAAGAAAATATGCGTGGAAAGAAGCCAAAGGAACGAAAAAATTATATTTTACGGACAGAAAACGGAACACTTGTGGAAGTAACTAGGGAGGTTTATTTAGAATGGTACCAGTCTCGGAGAAGGGAAAAATACCAAAAGGAACAGAAACAGAAATATGGTGTGTGCAGTCTTGAGGTGGTGCAGGAAGGTAGTTTTGTAAAAACTTCTATGCTGCAGGAAGGACAGCCGGAGGAGATGGCAGTACGCAGCGAATGCCTGAAAAAATTGAAAGAGAGTTTAGAACAGTTACCGGAACAGGAGGCATATCTGATTTATCTGTTGTTTTTTGAAGAGGTTACAGTGAAAGAAGCGGCACAAATTTGTGGATGCAGCCGTAAAACAATACAGAACAGAAAAAAACGGATTTTGAATACACTTAAAAATATAATGAAAGAACTTGGAATTGAGGGAGGTTGTATTTATTTCAATTAAAATAGTGGAAAATTGTTCTAAAATCATATAAATTTAAAGTTATAGTATCAGTATAAGATAAAGTATATGAAATGAAAACAGCTTTGCAAATTGGTGGGAAGAGCTGCCAGTTTACAAAGCTGTTTATGTATCCGAAGTTAGCTTCTATAATTATGATATAGAATACAAGCAGAAGAATGGAAAAATCTTTGGTGAGTAGCAGGTGGTTAAATATTTTTTTGCTTTTTTGGTTTAGGTGTCACCAATTATGTATTATATGTGTGATATATATGAGGAGAAAAAAAGATGAAAAGAAATGCTGATCAGATTTTTAATAAATATTGTAAACTGTTGTATAAAATATCAATTATTATGCTGTGTAGCGAAGAGGATGCTTATGATGCAGTGCAGGAATCATTTTTGAAATATTTAAATACAAAAAAGGACTTTAATGACGAAAGCCATGAAAGAGCATGGCTGACAAGAGTTAATATTAATATTTGTAAAAACATACTCCGTTTCAGAAGGATGCATCCAACGGTAGATTACGAAACTCTTGCACTACATTACCATAAACCTGAAGAAACAGGAATTATGGATACATTGCTGACATTAAATGCGAAGGATAAAGAAGTACTAATCCTTTATTATATAGAGGGCTATTCCTGCAAAGAGATTGCTGATATGCTGAAGGTTTCAGAGAGTGCAGTGAAGAAAAAATTAGAACGGGCAAGAAAAAGATTAAAAGAAAAATATGAAAGTGAGGGCAGATAAAATTGGAAAAAGAATTAGAGAATATATCAAAATTAGCAGATGATATTGTGCTGACAGAGCAGAATGAGAGAAAACTCTTTATAGCATACAAAAAAAGAATTGAATCCCAAAGAAGAAAAAAAGTTCTTATGAGAGGATATTATCGTGTAGCAGTAGTTGCATTAGCTATGATGATAATGTTTTCTGTAAATTATTACCTGCAATCTCCTGATTTAGTAGTTTATGCGGCAACTGGGGATAAAATGGTGCAATTAAGACTAAATGAGAGAGTAAACTTGGAAAAACAAAGAACTCCATTGGGATATGGGTATGTTCTGGAAATGAGTGTGGAAGAAGGAAGCAGATATTATACGATAGAAAATGAACAAAACTTGAATGCTGATAATATTTTCAGAAATGGAAATAAGATTTTTTGGATGCCAGATGGAATGAATAGTATAAATTTCAGAGATCAGGACGGGAATGTTATTAAAATACCAGAAACTGACAGTTCAACACTAAATATTGAAGTATGTAATTATGACGGAAAAATGGTCGAAAGAATTACATTGATATTGGAAAGGAGAGATGGACAGTGTAGTGTTGAAATGTTAAAAAAATAATAAAACGGAGGAAGAATATGAAAACAATCAAAAAAATATGGAGCATATTATTAGTATGTGGACTGATTTTGGTGCCGACGATTAGTGTTTCAGCAGCAGAACAGGAGCCGGAAAAGGTTGAAGTTTCATTTTTTAATGAAAATGGCGAGGAAGTTAGCGTATCAGAGGAAATAGCAGATTCTTTTATGGAACAGTTGGATGTTGATAAAGAGGTAAACATTGTCTCAGATAAAAATTTAAGAGCTTCCTGTACGCATATTCCATGCAATCAGGTTAAGACAACTCTTTATGGTCATGCGAAAGTAAGTCCTACTGAATGCTGGGTCTATACCAAAAGAGTTATTATGTGCAAATGCTGTGGCGCTGCTCTAAAGAGTCTTTCTGATTGGCAGTTTGCATATTCACATGCACCACATTAGGAGGAAGAAATATGAGAAAAATTAAGCGTTTATGTGGTTTATTCATTTGTTGTTGTGTTGTAGTAACCAGTTCTGTGACTGCATTTGCGGCAGAGAAAGTTAAAGAGCCCTTTGCAAATTTAGAAGTTGTGACTGACAAAGAAACCATTAATGAAATTGTTTCAGAGAATCCCAGAATTCAAAAGTATTTAGACCAAAACGAAGTATTTGCCGATCTTGAAATTATCACAGATCAGAATGAGATTGAAAAAATCTGGGAAGAAAATCCAGATGTGAAGACACTGATGAAGTCAAAAGAATATTACTATCTCGCATATGTAAAAGGAAATGGTGTTCGTTTAAGAAGCACACCGAGCACTTCCGGAGTAATTAATGGGTTATTGTATGAAACCAGAAAAGATTGGGTTTTGTTAAATGATAATTATTCTTTGAATGAAAACTATATTTGGTGGCAGGTGTCTGACAGCTCAATCGGTTATCCGGGATGGATCGTGAATGACTATATCTATTTAAGTGCTGCCCAAAGTGCAGGAAGAGCAGTTACGGTACCAGAGATTGACTTTGATACATTAAAATTTGTTCAGTAGGTTATTTTCTTTGAAAAAGATAAATATACGTATGCTTAATGTAAAGAATAACAACTGATAATTCTACGATTGGAGGTAGCGATAATGTTCAGATTTAATAAAAACCATATAAAGATGGATATGAAAAAAATTAGAAAAGTAATGAGCATATTTTTGGCTTGTTGTTTGTTGTTGTCGATAAATTTTGAAACAGTATTTGCTTCCGACATAGAGACAAATACGAATGCTGATATAATGTCTCTCGATGGACCTTCTACGACATTTGATGGACGTCTGTTTTTGGATGAAAACGGTAACTATTCAGGGCAACTTCGTAGTGGCTTTACAACGGTAACATGTGTCCTGAGTGGAAGAACTGGTGGAATTCCTACCTTATATACGATTTATATTCGTTGGCAAGGTTCTAATGCGGTTCAAGCGTTAAGGGCTGATAACCTATATATTGTAGGTGATTCACAATATTATAGTAAAGGTTTTCTTATTGATGGATTATCTGCAACACAAGGATATCGTTCAATAGGTACTTGCGTGATTCCTGACACTGAAGAAAGTGTATATATTTCAACAAATAATCTCCGATGCTATTTTTACAACGAAGATTATTGGATTAAATTTAATGAAATAGGTGGATGGGTTGATGTGTAAAAAAGTTTTAATAAATCCAGAGACAGAATCGTTTATAAATGACTTAAAACGAGAATATAATAACAGCATTGTAAAACCGTATAAGAAAACAAGAGATGTTCTTGAAATTCTTATGAAAAAATTTGTTTTATATCAAAAAGTATCCATACAAAAGATGGACGCTATAACACGTGCCACGTTGGAAACTTTACCAATTAAAAATTTAAATGTGTCAGATATTTATATAGTTAAAGACAATGAAATAAGCCATAGTTTCTATTTGTATTTTCATAGCAGATATGCATTAGAACCTTTTCTTTGTGTTGTGTATGATAATGATACGGATAGACTATATAGTAATTGTGCCATGCTTGAAATGTATATTACGATTCTTCATGGAATAGATGTTGGTGAAATAGAAACTGATTCTATAAAATACCATAATTATCTTAATACGTTATATTCATATAATGAATGTAAAAAAGAGACTGAATACTAAAGAATGTACATTGGTAGACACATTTAAGGAAAGTAGAGGTATATTGGTTGATTCTACATATCTTGATTGGGCTAATTAAAAATTAATGTGAATAATGATTACGGGAGAGAATTGTTTTTTATGCAGTTCTCTCCCGTTTTTTGTATCAAATACGCTAGTGTTGTTTTAACAATTCTCTTTAATAATGCTGGTGTTTGTTGCGATAGAAAACACACTGACAATTCTTTGAAATCCATATAACAAAAAATTTCTATAAACGGTCAATTTTTACCCTCTCCAGCCTGCGATTAGTGAGAGGGTATTTTCTTATTTCAAAAATCCCTTTATATGTACCTTGATAATTTCATAGCCTGCCTGAATAGATACCCGGCATGGAGTGGGCATTCTGCCCACCCTTTCGGAGAAAACGCTGCGGAAAGAAAACCGGAGCAGGGAACGGGTTCAGGATGAGAACAGGAAAAACGCTCAATAAAAAAACAGTCCGGTTACGGGCTGTATAACAGTAGATACCATGCAGGGAAGTTCCGCTTAGGGAAGTTCCCTGTATTCATGTACTGTTATGGGCAGTACAAGTAAAAAAGGAGGTAAAGAGATATGGGAACTTAGGAAAAATTTTTGAAACAGGACAGTATTAGAATGGCAAAAAACAAAGAAAGAGAGGTACTTAGCGAATGAAAGGGAAATCAAAGAGAATCGTATCGGGATTTCTCTCGGCATTGACAATCATTTCTTCTATTATGCAGCCAGTTACCACTTATGCGGCAGAAGCGGAGCCAGCGGCTTACGAAGCAGAATATCCTGACATGGAAAAAGTAAAGGGTGCCCTTGCTGAAGATGAGATTGTAACGGCGGAAGATTATGAAGTAGAAGCAGGAACGGGTTTTGACGTGAAAAGTGATTTCTCAGGAATGAAGATTCATCCGGAAAAAGTAAAGGTCACGTACCACGAGGCAAAGAACCAGAATGGACAGGCATTTGATGGAAATAAAGCAGATACGTATCATGCAGTGTATTTTGTAGAGCCTGTCAGTGGTCATCCGTCTTATCATGTGCAAAGAAATATTGTGGTAAGAGAGCCGTCAGCGGAAATCCATAAAGAGAAAAATGCACAGGATTCTGACGGAAATGATCAGACCGGGGGAGAGGATGCAGAGGAAGGCGAGACGGACTCGCATAAGAAAAAACTTTCGGAAACAGAACTGAATCAGGCATTAGAAGCATTAAAAGGGCAGGACACTTATGATGAGGAAAGTGGCCTGAAACTTTTAGATGTTATGGAACAGTTTAAAAACCATATGATTGCAGGGAATGTGGACCTTTTGGCATTGGAGGAAGGAGAAACGGTTACTTTTACTGCATACAATCCTAAAATGCTGCGTTCATCACAGGTAGAGGTAAGTTCCGGCGGCTGGTATTATTATGCAGACTATGGTCTGGGTTCCTACCTGACTTGTCCGTTTACCGTAAAGTTTGGAAGCGTGACGGCAACCGCATACTGCATCCAGCCGTCAAAGCCGGGACCGGGCAGCGGAGTATATGAAATTACAAAACTGGGAGACGGCAAAGAATTGTCCAAAGTGTGTTATTATGGGACAAATGCAAGCGGAGAGGATTGTTTTTTTGATAAGAAATATCCCGATTTTTCAGCCGGAAAAAGATTTGTCGTGACACATCTTGCGGCATCCTATGCAGAGGGAAGTGAAGATGCTTTTTATGGGGCGAATGATACCGGAATCGCATTGGCAAAAGAATTATATAGTTATGCGGTCAGCCAGCCGGAAATCCCGGATGCGGCTATGGCATTTTCAGATGACAAAGTAACTGCTTATGTAGATGGAAATATCCAGAGAACAAAAGAAGTAACGTTTCAGGCAGACCGCAGACAGTCCATTACCATGAAACTGCCAAAGGGCGTAAAGTTTCATAACGTATCCACAGGAAAAGTCAGCAATGCAGGGGCAGATGTTGTAGTAAAAGGAGGTACAACGTTTTTTCTTTCAGCGCCGTTGACCCAGACGGAAGATGTGGGACAAAACTGGTCTGCAAAGATGAAAGGAAGCATAACAAAGGATTATTCTGCTTATAAAATTACCACAGGTTCCGATACGCAAAATCTGGCACTGGTTTTTGGAGAGGGAATAGAGGAAGAAACTACGGCTTCTTTTCAGGTTACATGGCTGGAACTTGCAAAAGTTCAGGTTGTAAAAGTAGATTCTGAAAAAGAGGATGCGAAACTGTCCGGTGCAGTGTTCGGCATTTATAAAGATAAAAACTGTACACAGCTTATCAAGGAGATGCCAAAGACAGATAAGAACGGTACGGCCTCTGTGGAAATTGTGAAAACACAAGATACGGTATATTTAAAAGAGATTACGGCACCAACCGGGTATCGTATCAATACATCCGCATATAATGTGAAACTTGTAGCAAATCAGTCTACTTCTGTAACTGTTCCGGATAAAGAACAGCTTGGAGAGCTCACTGTATATAAAGAGGGACAGGTATTGACGGGTGCAGATTTAAGCGAGAAAGGCATTGTGTTCCGCTATGAGAAACGCCGACAAAAAGGTGCTGTTTATTCTGTATATGCAGGAGAGGATATAATGACCGCTTATGGGGCACAGGTATATAAGAAAGGCGAGCTGGTAAAAGAGCATCTGGTAACGGGAGATAACGGTGCGGCAGTATTAAAAAATCTCCATCTCGGAACTTATATTGTGAAGGAAATGCAGGCACCAGAAAACTTTTATAACGCAAAAGAAGAAAAGACAGTGACGTTATCTTATGCAGGGCAGAATGCAGAAGCGGTATTTTCAGAGACTACTTTTATCAATGACAGACAGAAAGCAAAAGTATCCGTGGTAAAGAAAGATAAGGATACAGAAAAACCTTTGGATGGCGGTATTTTCGGTTTGTATGCCGGAAATGATATTGTAAACGCAGACGGCATTGTGGTTGTGAAGAAAGGTTCTCTGATTGAAAAGGCAGTCACAGGTGAGGATGGGACAGCGATATTTACAGCGGATCTTCCGATTGGAAATTCTTACTATGTAAAAGAAGAACAGGCTCCGTCCGGGTATCAGAGAAATAAAGAAGATATATATTCTTTTAAATTTTCATATACCAATGACAGCGAAGCTGACGTTTCTTTCTCCCATACATTTGTAAATGAACGTGTGACAGCAAAGATTTTCCTGAAGAAAAAAGATGCAGAAACAAACAAAGCAGAACCGCAGGGCGATGCCACATTGGAAAAAGCAGTATATGGTTTGTATGCACGTGAAGATATCGTACATCCGGATGGGGCAACAGGTGTGATTTATAAAGCCGGGGATAAGGTGGCATCACTGACAACCAATGAAAAAGGGGAAGCAGTTGCAGAAAACCTGTATCTCGGTAAATATTTTGTGAAAGAAATTACACCGCCGACAGGTTATCTGACAGATAAAAATGAATATGATCTTGTCTGTGATTATGAAGGGGATTTAGTGGCTGTGGTGGAACGAAGCTGTACATCCTTAGAGCAGGTCAAGAAGCAGTCGTTCCAGATTATTAAGGCTGCAAATAACGGGAATACCGATGCAGCACTTCTTGAAGGCGCAGGATTTACTGCTTATCTGGTATCTTCTTTAACTGTGAAAGAAGATGGAACTTATGACTTTGATTCCGCTGTTCCGGTGGTACTTGGAGAAAATGGGGCAACTGAAATCTTTACCGATAAAAAAGGCTATGCAGTATCTATTCCACTTCCATATGGAACTTATGTGGTAAGAGAGACAACGACACCGCATAATTATAAACCAGTGGATGATTTTATTGTAAGAATCACAGAGCATAAGCCGACAGAGCCGCAGGTATGGCGTGTGCTTTTGGATGATGAGTTTTCTGCCAAATTGAAAATCACAAAACAGGACGATGAAACAAAGAAAACAGTGCTGTCTGCCGGAACAGAATTTAAGATTTACGATATGGATAATGAGAAATATGTAGAACAGGTAACGACCTATCCGACTACTATTGTACATAAATCTTATTTTACCGATGCTGATGGATATTTAATCCTTCCACAGAATTTGAAAATCGGTCATTATCGTATTGAAGAAGTGACAGCGCCCGGTGGATATACCATCAACAAGAATTATGCGGAAATTAAAGTAGATAGCGATACTCTGTATCAGATTGAACCGGTTTCAGGAGATGCCATTATCGAAGTGGTTTATGAAAATCATCCGGTAAAAGGGGAACTTACAGTAGTGAAAAAAGGTGAAGTTCTGAAAGACTACGGAAAGGACTTCAAATATGAGATGGAAAACCTTGCCGGAGCAGTCTTTGCAATCTACGCTGCAGAAGATATTTATACTGCAGATTTCCAGAAAGACGATGCCGGAAACCGTATTTTAGAGTATGCCAAAGATACTTTGGTGGCAGAGCTTACAACAGATGAAACAGGAAGTGCCACAATCAAAAATCTTCCACTTGGAAATTACAGGGTTGTAGAAAGAACAGCACCGGAGGGTTTTGTACATAACAAAGCAGAGCAGAATGTGCAGTTTGTCTATGTGAATCAGGATACTCCTGCCGTGGTGGAAAGCGTAGAGTTCATCAATGAGCGTCAGAAAGTGGAAATTTCCGTGGAAAAACAGGATGCGGAAAATGGCAGCACCATCGCCGGAGCAGAGTTTGGTTTATATGCAAAAGAAGACATCAAAGCCGGGGGAAAAGTGATTGTGAAAGCAGATGAGCAGCTTTGTACAGCCGTCACAGGCGAAGATGGAACAGCAATTTTTGAACAGAATTTACCATTTGGAAGCTACTATATCAAAGAATTACAGGCACCGGACGGATTTGTTTCTTCTGATGAGATTATCGAAGTGACTGTTTCTTATCAGGGTCAGGATGTAGAAGTTGTCCGCCTGAAAGAAATCTTTAAGAATCAGCCTACAACGGTTGAGTTTAGAAAATCTGACCTTACCACAGGCGTGGAACTGGATGGTGCAACTCTAACGGTTCTTGATAAAGATGGAAATGAAATTGATAAATGGACTTCCGTAAAAGGGGAACCGCATATCATCAAACGTCTGCATGTCGGGGAAACCTATATCCTGCGTGAAGAATTTGCGCCATATGGCTACTTAAAAGCAGAAGAAGTGGAATTTACAATCACGGATACTGCAGAGATTCAGAAAGTGGAAATGAAGGATGACGTTCCGATTGGACGTATCATCATCAACAAAAAAGGTGAATTCTTAAGTGAAG
>ERZ773252.3861-NODE-3861-length-11006-cov-3.396859_pt1 | contig 11006 bp, 9 predicted proteins | sample MGYA00580517_ERZ773252 | MGnify/ENA primary metagenome ERZ773252 (study PRJEB29015, sample SAMEA2737766) | human gut metagenome | biome: human gut; feature: human-associated habitat; material: faeces | place: China | collected 2012 ... | reverse complement strand
TATAAATATGGATATTTCAAATTATGTAGGAAAAACAATTATTGCATGGTATTATTATAATCCAAATTTTGAAAGAGAAACAGATGAGCCAGGAACAATAAGTTATGTTTATCCTATAATATTAAAAAAATCAGCTGGAAAAATAGAAGCTATTAAAGATTGCAAAAATGAATTTCCAGAAAGGGGCAGAATTGAAGTAAAATTAAAAGATGGACTTACTTCAGAAGGTTTGTACAATGAAGTTGGAGATATTGTAGAAATAACAATTAATAAAAAAGATATTGAATACAGGGAAGATAAAAATAACCGATATTCACTTAAATATAATCCAATTTTCAGAAAGAATCACTCTGAAATTTGGATTCAAAAATTTTCTGGTAAAGGATTTACACAGGTTGTACCATTTTCGGGTAGTTTAGATGATGTTTTAAACAAGCATAAGATTGAATTTTCGGAAAAGATTTATACAAATGAAATAATGGTTTTAATTGAAGATAAATTTTACGGTCCGTTTGAGTATGATGCTAAAGATGATTATATTACATTGACAGAAAAAAAAGAATATAATTATTTCATTTCAGAATATAAGGTAGATGAATTATTAAATCATGTATATGATATTTGTAATCCTGAAGGTAACTTTGATGATAATGAAATTGTAAAATTAATAGATAAAACATTTATTAAAAGTCCTATAGAAAGAAGTAAGAAAATAGATTGTATTGACGATGGTAAATTAATAGATATTCTTGTAACAATATTAAGAAATAGGGAAGAATATACAAAAAATGAAATAAGAAAGTTTAAAAATACAATTAATGAATTAATAAAACAGAATCAAGGCATATATTTAGATGATGAAAGAGAAAAACGTATTGGGAATTTATTAGAATCTATTAATCCAGAAAAAAGTGAGACAGAAAACTTAGTTTCAATGTTTGTCAATTCGGCTTTAAATAATAAGAATTTGAGTAAGGAAATTGCTAGTTATATTTGTGAAAATCATTTTGATGAATATATTGAAACAAATAGTTTAGAATTAAAAAAGTATAAAGAGAAAAAGGAAGAGTTGAAAAAAGATGTTGAAAAACTTGAAAAAGATAAAAACAGTATTGACCAAGAATTGAAATTTGCAAGGGAAAATTTGGATAAATTTACTGAAGATGAAATGTCTAAAAAAGAAGCCAAATTTGAAGAATTAACTAATGACATAGATAATTTGAAAGAGGAAAAGAGCGAATTAGAAAACGAAAAGTTGCAATTACAAAAAGAAATAGAGGATTTACAAGAAAAAATAAAAGATTTACAAGAAGATGAGACAGAAATTAAGGTTGCAACTGATTATATAAAAGATTTAGAAAGGGATAGAACTAAGTTAGATAAAAAAATAAGTGAATTAAATGATAAGATGGGTGAAAGTGTAAAAAAATTCAAATCTGAAGCAGAAATGGCTATAAGAGAGATGGATAAGAAATTTTTAGATAAAGTTTTTAGAGAAATTAATGGGGAAGAAACCTATGAAATTAAAAATTTTGACAAAACAAAACTATATGAAGAAAGTTTATCAGGTGAAGAAATAATAGATGTTGTAGAGAATTTCCTAAAGGAAAAAGCAAATAGAGATGTGTCACATAACGATGTAGTAAATTATCTTACATGTATAGGACAAGGATTTATTACAACTTTTGCTGGGCAACCAGGTGCTGGAAAAACTTCATTATGTAGTTTATTAGCTAAATCGTTAGGATTAGCTTGTCAAGGTGAAAATAAAAGGTATGTAGAAGTTTCTGTGGAAAGAGGATGGACTTCCCATAAGGATTTTATAGGATATTATAATCCTTTAACTAAGAAATTTGAAAAAAGTAATGCAGAAATATTTGATGCTTTTGAAAGAATAAATAAAGAAAATGCAGGAGATAATACTGCACCGATGTTGATATTATTAGATGAAGCCAATCTTAGTCCGATAGAACATTATTGGGCGGCTTTTATAAAAAACTGTGATTTTGATTCTACAGTAGAAAGAACCATTAATTTAGGTGGAAATAAAAAATGGAATTTACCTGAAAGTCTTAGATTCCTTGCTACAGTTAATTTTGACCATACTACAGAAGAACTCTCATCAAGATTTTTGGATAGAAGTTGGGTGATAGTCCTTGAACCAGGTCAGATTGATGAAGATAGTTTTATTACAGAACCTGTAAATAATGCAGAAAAAATAGTATCTTATAAAGATTTTATTGATGCATTTGGTGGACAGCCAAAAGAAGATGATGAATTAGATGATAAAATAGTTGATAAATGGAAAAATATAAATGCTATTTTTAAGGAAAATGATGTACCTATTATGCCTAGAAATGTGAAGATGGTTTTATATTATTGTTATGTGGCTTGTAAATATATGGTCAGAGATACCCCAGAAACAAAACTTGCTCCTTTAGATTTTGCAGTTGCACAGAAAATTTTGCCCACTATTAATGGAAGTGGTGAAAATTTAGAAAAATTAATTGAGGATTTGGATAAAGAATTTGATAATGGTATGCCTATTTGTGCAAAGATTATAAGAAGAATGAAGGAAAAAGCTAGAGATAATATGGGATATTATCAGTTTTTTGCTATATAAGTGTAAGAGGTGGATTTATGGAAAACCGATTATTCTTAAATTGCTCTTTATACACAGAAGAAAAAAGCATACCTCTATATTCTGAAAGTCCATTGCTGAAAGCACCGAATGTAGAAGATGATTTGATTATTTATGAAGATGCACAGTACTTTGGAAGGATTAGTATTTCGGAAAATGAAAAATTAATAAGAAAAATCAAAATTTTATTAAATGATACCGAAATTGGTTACGTAGATTTTCAGAAAAAAAGTGGAAATATTGAATTTAAAAAAAATAGTGGAGGTGTATCACAGCCTTTTTTATTGCAATGCGATTTAGTTGAATTATGTATTAAAATTATATATGAAGATGATTCTATTGAATATTTATATACTCCTTATTTGTTATGTGTTAGTAAAAGTGAAGATGACAGAGAAAATATAAAAAATATATTAATAGAACTCTTACAGTTTGATAATGACAAAATTAATAAACTAATGTTTTATGGAAACAATGAAATTAATAAACAAGACGGGTTAATAGAAGGTAGTGTGCGTCCAGAATCATATAAATCTATTTCTACTTATTTATATCTATTAGAACAAATTATTAATTGTTATAAAAGTTGTTTTGCGTATTTTAAAAGTTCACCAAAACATAGTATTGATAAAGTGTACGAAATGAAGAATTTTTTGGAGTCACGGTATTTTTCTCATAAAGATTTAGTTTGGTTATCTCATAATATGGAACAATTGTCACAGTGTAATACGCCGACTGCGATTAAATATAATGGAAATTATTATATGCCATTGAAAGTTTTATCAGAAAGAAAAAAGTTTAATTATGATATATATGAAAATAAAGTTATAATTTCATTTTTAAAATCAATAATGCTGGATACTGATAAGTTAAAAAAAGAATTTGAAAAGACGGTTATAGAAGAGGATAGTATATATAAAAAATTAAAAAAATTTTCAATTGACAATTATTATGCCCCAATTATTACAGTTAAGGAAATTCAAAATCAACAAATAAAAAAGGTGTTAAAACAGATAGAAAAAATTATAACAGAGTTAAAAAGACTTTTAACTTTGTATAGCAAATGTCTACCTTGTACATTGTTTAGATTAGAAAAAGTTCCGAGAAAAACAAAAATATTTCAAGAAATTAAACCGTATAAGATTATGTATGATATGATTGTTAAATGGTTTGAATTTGGTGAGGTTGATTTGAAAAAGGACAAAGCAATTTTTCGAGTAAAAACTATGGACAAACTTTTTGAGTATTATAGTTTACAACAAATTTTAAAAATGCTTATAATAGATGAAGGGTTTAACGATAAAAGTCAAAGACTTAAAAATGTATTTTATGAATACAGCATTGATGATGGAAAATATAAAAATGAAAAGGATGTCGCTAATACGTATTTATTTGAACGAGGAAAATTAATAGCCAAGCTATATTACCAACCCGTTGTTTTGTCTGACGGATATCAAAATGATTTAGAACTATATAAAATAACGGATAATGGAAGAAATTATTATACTCCAGATTTTATATTAAAAATTTTGAATCAAAATAAAAATTATTATTTTATATTTGATTCAAAATTTTCTAATAGAAAGAACATAAAAAACCATTATTTAAGAGAGTGTATAATGAAATACGGTATGGAAATTGAAGCAGCAGGATATAACAATGAAATTAATATGGTTTGTTTATTACAAGGTAGAATAGATAGAGAAGAGACACCGTTGTTATATCAGTATAACAATTCACCAAATGCAAGAAGAAATAATGTAAAAAAGTTTTATGGAATAATTTCTATTAATTCTAAAGCTAATGAAAATAGTAGAAAAATTTTATGGAAAAAAATAATTGCTAACATAAAATAATTAATGGCAAATATTTTAATAAATAAACTATAGTTACAGTATACCCCATTGATATACAATTATTGCACATCAATGGGGTATGTTGTTTATGCTGACTCTATTTCATATGTAAATCCGGCATCAGTAATTGCCTTTATTGTATCTTTTATTCCTTGACCGTCTTCTGTCAAATAACCAGATGCAAAAATAGAATTGACAACACTAAGAAGACGCTTTTCATCGCCCTTAAAATATATTTCTCTACCAGCAGCACAGCGAATATCAGCCTGTGGAACTAATAGACGGGCAAGGCAAAGTACCTTTAAGCAGTAATTAGGTGTAAGTATGGAAGTATCCACATTTTCAAAAGGTGTTCCCTTTATAGGAAGTAAGAAATTAATAGGTATAGCCTCTGGATTTATTTCCTTTAATTCTAAAAGCATATCTACAATATCTTCTTTACTTTCTCCCATTCCTATTATGCCACCGCTACATATTTCAAACCCAATACTTTGGAGCATTTTTATGTTTTTAACACGCTGGTCAAAAGTATGAGTTGAGCAAATATGGCTGTAGTATGAACGGCTTGTGTTAAGATTATGGTTAATACGGTCAAGACCGGCATCTTTCAATATTTTAGCCTGCTTTTCAGTTAAAAATCCTATAGAACAGCAAAGGTGTGTGCCTGTAGCTTTCATAGTTTTTATGCGTTCTGCAAGTTCTAAAATTTCATCATCTGTAAATTTCATACCACTTAAACCAATACAATGGCGAGCAAGGTGGTTTTTGTTTACGAAATCATTGTCTTTGAATAACTTTTCATCAGATACCCAACGGTACTTGTCAATATCAGCATTGGAACGACAGGATTGGGCACAGTAGGCACAATCTTGTGAACAGTTGCCACTTCTGGCGTTTGTTAAAATGTGAATACCAACATTATCTCCCTTGTACTTTCGGCGTAGCTTTTCTGCCTCAGCTATTAATTGGTCCATTTCTTCATCAGGTGTGTTTAGAATTTTAAGGGCATCTTCTCTAGTCATAATATTACCTCGTATAAATAAAATAATTATTGATATTTTAGCACCATGGGGCAATAATGTCAACTGTTACAAAGTGATAGGTTTACGATTATGATATAAAAAAGGGAATAGAAAAATCTATCCCCTAATTAGTTACTAGAAATTGCTACCGTTACAACCCCAGTTTAATGTTTCGCTGTATTTTATATAAATTCTACTTGCTGAAATATGTAATATTTCTTCAAGGTCAGTACAGATTTTACTTGTCATTTTGTCATAACCATCTCTGTTTGCCTGACCTAAAGCCCATACACTAACCATAGCACAAGGTTCGTCTGTTCCTCTGAACCACATTCTGCTTTCTTCCATAGAGAGCATAAGGGACTTTTCGCTTTTGCCAGGAATAAGGGCAATAGCCTCTCCAAGCATTGTCTTTATAGCAACTTCGTTTTCTCTACTAATTTTTACATTTGTTTTTACATTAATAAATGGCATATTTTTAATCCTTTCTTATTTATTAAATACCTCTTTAAATATATCATAATTTGTGGTGTTATTGCCACAATAAATAGCAAAAGTTACATTTTTAAAGTATGGATATTTTGCTAAACTTTCTTTCCAAATATTAGCTACGGTGTAAGGGTTGTTTCCAAATACACCACAGCCAAAAGCACCAAGCACAATGTTTTCGCATACTGTAGATGCAACATTTAATATAAGAGAACAGCGATTTACAAAAGCCTCTTTTATTTCGTTTTCTGTTACATTATGTCTTATTGCCATTATTTTATCTGGAGCAGGGCAAGTAATTATATTACATTTTATAGGATTTATAAATTCCATACTTGAATTTCTTATAATATCTACTTCTTTTGATAAAATACACCAGTTTTGAAATAGATAATTATTCAGATTTTTTCTTGACCAATTATATAAATCACTTTTATTGCTTATGGAATTATAAAGGGTGGTTCTTCGGCAAATAGCCTCCTCTTGTGCTGTTGCACCATTTATAAAACCACCACCAATATGGGTAGCACTAGCAAAGTTAAGTACACAAGAAGAACCATATTCAGAAATTTGGTCTACTACAGCATCAATAGAATCTTGATTTGTTACTTTAATATTGCTAACTACTTCTTGTGGCTTTACTGTTGATAAAACATCAGCTTTTTCGTAACTATCTGAATAAACAAAAGTATTGTTTTTTGTGTATTGTAAATCCTTTGAAATATCTATTTTCTTTTGGTTTACAAAGTAACATTCATTTTTGTGTATTTCCAAATTTTCTTTTGCTATATAAAAATTTTTTTCGTAACTCATACAATTCCCTTACTTTATAAGTAATTGACTTACTCTTACGACAACAGGTAAAGTTATTATTGAAAGTATAGTTGTAATGGCATAAAGTTGAGAGCCATATACAGCATTTTTGTTATATCTGATAGCAAAAAGTGTTACAGAGGCTGCTACAGGGCAGGCTGTAGCAACAACACATACCATTTTTGCAACTGAGTCCCCTGGCAAGAAACAAAGTAAAATGGCTGTAAGTATTGGAATTACCAAGAGCTTTAATATACATACAATATATACTTTGTAATCTTTTAATGCCTTAAAAGGATTTGCTTGTGCTATTGTTGCACCGGCTACAATCATAGCAAGAGGTGTGTTCATATCGCCTATGTAGTTTAAACCGTCAGCAACAGTTGCTGGCAATTTAATGTGCAAGAAAAACATTACTATACCTATGGCAGCACATACATTTACAGGAGTTGTAAGTATTGTTTTTACAGTTGACATATCACATTTGCTATTTGTTATTGTTAAATAACCATGAGTCCATAAAAGAACATTGAAAGCAAGCATATATCCGGCAAGATAGAATACACCGTCAGCTCCTAATATTGCACTTACAATAGGTATACCTATGAAACCACAGTTGGAATAAACAGCTGAAAATCTATTTATTTCATAGTTTCGAGATTTTTTTCTGAAAAATATATTGCTTATTACAATGCCTATTATTTGTGCAAGAATAGTAAAACCAATACATATGCAAAAGTTTTTAATAAGTCTTGCCTCATAATCTCTTTGGAAAGACATAAATATGATTACAGGATTTACAACAAATAACAGCACGCTTGAAAGGCTTTTGTTTCCCTCAATAGATATAAATTTCAGTTTATAGCACAGAACACCTATAATTAATATTATGAACATAGCTATAATTTTTTCAAATGTAAGGAGTGCAAGTTCCATTTTTATGCCTCCTGATGTTGGGCAACAATGTTGTCAAATTTACCTCTCACAACCTTTACAAGGTCTTGAGGGTTAAGTATGATTTGAGAACCAATACGGCCACCACTTATTATAATCTTATCGTATTTTTCAGCAGAGGAGTCAACAACTGTAGGGAATTGCTTTTTCATACCTAAAGGAGTACAACCACCTCTGATATAGCCAGTAATTGAGTTTATATCCTTAACATGTATCATTTCAACAGACTTTTCGCCTACAGATTTGGCAGCTTTTTTCATATCCACTTCTTCAGCTATAGGGAGTACAAAAACATAGTAGTTTTTGCTTTTACCTACCATTACAAGGGTTTTGTAGCTTATGTCAGGGTCCTGACCGTTTTGTATAGCTATATGAATACCGTCTATAAATTCGTCACATTCGTATGTGTTTACTTCATAAGGTATTTTATTTCTATCCAATATTCTCATTGCGTTTGTTTTAATATCTTTTTCTTTTGCCATTTTTCTATTCTCCATTATATAAGACCTTTTACGGCCTCGTTACATTTTTCATATACAAGCTCGGCATCTTTATCAATATAAAATTTGCCCTTTTCATAAAGTATTTTACCATCAATCATTGTAAGTGCAACATTTGATTTACTTCCACTATAAACAATATTGTCAGCAATATTGTTTATAGGTTGCATATTAGGTTGATGTAAATCAATCACAATAATATCTGCTAATTTACCAACAGATAGACAGTCATTGTCTATGTGTAATGCTTTTGGTAAGGCACTACAAGCCATTTTTAAAACATCAGTAGGTGGAAGTGCCTGTGGATTTCCGGTTTTTATTTTTTGTAAGGCTGTAACCAGATACATTTCTCTAAACATATCAAGAGCGTTGTTGCCACCAGGACCGTCAGTACCAAGAGCTACAGGAACATTGTTTTCAAGGAGTTTACATACATCAGCAACGCCACTAGACAATTTGCAATTTGCAGCAGGGTTTGTTACTGTAAGTACATTTTTATCCTTTAAAATTTCAATATCTTTATCAGTAAGGTGTACACCATGGAAAATACCTCCACCGTAGTCAAAAAGACCAAGGCTGTCAAATAGTTCAACAGGTGTCTTAGAGTGTCTTTCAATACAACCATTGACTTCGTTTTCAGTTTCGGCACAATGTGTAAACACTGGTGCTTTTAAGTTGTGAGAAGCCGTACTTATTTTTTTCATAATATCAAGGCTTGTGGTATATTCAGCATGAAAACCTATTTCAAATGAAAGTAAAGGGGAAAGGCTGTTGTAAAACTTGTACATATCCTCTATCTCGTCTGGATTTTGTGCAAAATCGTTTATTGCTCCACAAATGATAGTACGAAAACCTGTATCAATAGCATTTTCTGCCATTGGCTTTTCAATAAGGTACATTTCAAAGGAAGTTGAAATACCAGAACTTAAATATTCCATAATTGCTAGTTTGTAAAACCAGTAACAGCTTTTTAAGTCCAGATTATTTTCCATAGGGAATATCTTTTCATTAAGCCATTTATCAAGAGGTAAATCATCAGCAATAGAACGACAAAAAGTCATTATGCCATGACCATGACCGTTTTTGAAAGAGGGCATAACAAGATTTCCATTACAATCAATTTCTCTGTCAAAGGAAATAGGGCTTTCCTTTGGCTTACCTATATAGGCTATTTTATTTCCCTCAACCCATAATTCGCAATTTTTCAATATTTCATCGTCTTTACATAGTGTCAAAATTTTACAGTTGTAAAATCTAGTGTTCATAAAATCACCCTTTCAATAAAGGAACAAAACTTTTTATAAGTTTTGAAATTTTAGGTGTTATGTTTGCACCCATTTCTTGAACTTCTTTGTGGTTAAGCTCTTTGTTTTCCATACCACAGGCAAGGTTTGTTATTAGTGACATTGCCACTACTTTTAAGCCACAATGACGGGCAGCAATAACCTCGCATACTGTACTCATTCCGACAGCATCAGCACCTAAAGAACGCAACATTCTTATTTCGGCTGGTGTTTCATATGACGGACCTGTTAATTGAGCATAGACACCCTCTTTAAGAGGAATACCACATTTTATGGCAGTATCAGATAAAAGTTTTGTCAATTCTCTGTCGTAGGCACAGGACATATCAGGGAAACGAGTACCTAATTCGTCAATGTTTTTGCCGATAAGTGGATTAGGTGCAAATACAGAAATATGGTCATTTAATGCCATTAAATCTCCAGCCTTGAGATTATAGCTAATGCCTCCGGCAGCATTTGTCAATATTATGGTTTCACAGCCTAAAAGTTTAAGAACTCTAATAGGCAGAACTACTTGGTCTACAGAATATCCCTCATATAAATGAACTCTGCCATTCATAACAGCTAACTTTGTGTTTTCTATATTGCCAAATATAAAACTACCTTTGTGACCGGCTACAGTTGAAACTGGCATATTTGGAACATCTTTGTAGGAAATTTCTACTTTGTTTTCTATAGAATCAATTACTTCTCCAAAGCCAGAACCCAGCACAATAGCTACCTTTGGTGTAAAATTATCTAATTTTTCTTTTATGGCATTTGCTGTATCTAATATAGTTTTATAATCCATAAAATCACTCCTTACATAAAGAGATTTCTAAAATATTCTTTTCCCGTTTCGGTTTTAAAAATTTTGTTGTATACACTTTCTACAGCTGATTGTGAATATTGACCATCATAAATTTTATCTTCGTATAAATTTACTAAAAAATCAGCCTCTACTAATATTTGATAATCCATACCATTTATGGAATTGTATGTGTGATGATGACCTACTAAGTAACACACTCTTTCTATTATGTCCTTATCGTAGTTCAAATTCTCAAGCATTTTTTGGGCCATAGCAGGACCTTCAATTTCTTGATATTTACCACTTGAAGAATTGTATTTTTCTTCGGAAATTTTAATGCCTATATCGTGAACTAAGGCAGCTGTTTCTAATATAAATTGAGTTTTTTCATCCAGATTTTCATTCATACCGATAAATTTAGAATAAGAGAAAACCTTTAAAAAGTGGTTAATTCTTTTTGGGTCACCTTTATAATATTTTATCATTTCTGTAGTCAATTTATTTATCATATACAACACCTCCATATATGTTTAATATACACCAAAACTAAAATCTGTTCAACAGAAAAGAGCATATATAACAAAAACACAATAGTTTAATTATAGTTATAATAATTTTTATTAGTAAATATATTTAA
>ERZ773252.3840-NODE-3840-length-11037-cov-7.148971_pt1 | contig 11037 bp, 9 predicted proteins | sample MGYA00580517_ERZ773252 | MGnify/ENA primary metagenome ERZ773252 (study PRJEB29015, sample SAMEA2737766) | human gut metagenome | biome: human gut; feature: human-associated habitat; material: faeces | place: China | collected 2012 ... | reverse complement strand
GGCTCGAACCTATGACCCTCTGCTTGTAAGGCAGATGCTCTCCCAGCTGAGCTAAACTTCCACATTTAGAAATCGCTTTCGTTTTCGTTTCTTTTGTGTCTCTCGTCAAGCGACTTCTATATTATACACGCAAAAAGCAATTTTGTCAAGCGTTTTTTAAAACTTTTTTTTATTATTTTTGTTCTTTGAGCAAGTTGCTTATTTCAGCTGTTGAAAACCTATACTTCTTATTGCAAAAGTGACAACAAACCTCCGTTTCTTCACCCTCGTCCACCAGTTTCTGGAGCTCTTTCTTGCCCAGACTGATCAGAATTTGTTCGGTTCTTTCACGGGAACAGTCGCAATAGTACACCGCTTCCCACTGGTCAAGTATCTCACCGCCGAGACCCTCAAGAGCCGAAACAGCAAGTTCCTCCGGCTTGAGACCCTTCTCCAGCATTCCCGTAATGGACTCCATATGCTGCAAATTGTCCTCAATGACCTTAACAGAGCTGTCCAGAACCGGAGGCACAAGCTGAAGCATATACCCGCCCGCGGCTTTAATTGTGGCGTCCTCATTGAACACTATGCCAAGAGCGCAGACTGTAGGTATCTGCTCGCTTACTGTATAGTATGCCGTAATATCCTCGGCAATATTCCCCGAAACCAGCGGGATCTGCCCGACATACGGCTCTTTCAGCCCCATATCCTTGACTACGGTGAGATTTCCGTCGCGGCCAACACAGGCGGAAACATCAAGCCCTCCGTCGCTTCTGAGCGGAACAGCAGCCTTTGCATTGCCAGCGCAGCATTTAACATTGCCGCGGTAGTCGGCAACGACCGTAAGCGTACCGCAGGGGCCGCCCCCGTTAATGCGCAGTGTGAGGGTATCACCCTCGTTCTTGAGCAGCGCGCCCATGATAGCGCCCGCCGTGCACATTCTGCCGAGTGCGGCGGTTACTACCGGGGTAGGCTGGTGCAGCCGTTCGATCTCCCTTACGATATCAGTTGTATCAATAGCGGAACATAATACGCTTCCGTCCTCCGAAAGCGCTCTTACTAACTTTCCCATGTTGTATCTCCATTATATGAACCATGCTTATGAAATGTTACTTTTTTCTTGCGCAGAACATAAGCTTGTCGCTCTGTGCGCCCGGTTCCCTGTTGGTGAGGTATTCCCTGACCTCCAGGACCTCAAACCCGCTTTCTGAAAGTAGTTTCTCCACCTGTTCAGAAGGCATGGTGATCTCGCGGAAGTTTTCCTCCATGCGCTCGTAAAGACCGTCCTCCGCCTCAGCGAAGATGTTCAGCGAAATATCCACGCCTTTATCCTCCGGATTGAATTCGTTCTGCCACACGCAGTAAACGTCGTCAAGGTCGTAAACGAACACATTATCCGCCAGCACTTTTTCGTGCTTATATATAGTATTGAAGTCGAACAGCAGCAGACCTCCCCTGCGGAGATTGAGCGCCGCCGCCCTGAAGAACTTCGTGATATCCGCAGCGGAGCTGAGATGATTAACGCTGTCGAGGGTCGAAACGATGATATCCGCCTCGCCGTAGAGGTCAAGCTCCGTCATATCCTGGCAGATGTACTGCACCCCGTCATGAGGCTTGTTCATTGCTTCCGAGAGCATATCCGGGGAAGGCTCCGCGCCGATCACATCGTAGCCAAGCCTAGCCAGACGCGCCGTCAGATTTCCGGTGCCGCAGCCTGCGTCCGCCAGAAAATTCCCGTCGCCGTCGCGGAACTTTCTGATTTTGCCATCGTAATACTCCGCGATCTGGTCGTACGGGACGTTCAGCGTGAGCTTGTCGTATACCTGCGCGAAAACGCCGTAACCCGCCATCACTTGTTTTCCTTCATGCGGTCGAAAACGATCTGATAGCCGCCCGCCGCCTGGTAGTTCAGAGTCTTGTTGACTCTGGAAATTGTAGCGGTGCTTGCGCCGGTTTTCTTTACTATATCATTATATACGCAGTTGTCGGTCAGGAGCTTCGCAACGTGCAGTCGCTGAGAAATAGCCTTCAGTTCCTGCGGCGTGCAGAGATCCTCAAAGAATGCGTAGCACTCGTCCTCAGTCCTGAGCGAAAGAATCGCCTTGAACAGGTAGTCCATATTTTCATCTTTTTTCATAGTATACCTCCATTAAGGCACTCCGGCGGCGAACCACCGGATAGTTTATCAACATTTTACCATATCAAAGCACAAAAGTCAAGACTCTTGGCCGCTAAAGTGGGTCAAATGCAAAAGTAAATGCAAAAAAGCGGAAAGAAATGTTGCGATAACCCTTGCACAAACGACCGAAAAAGCGAAAAAATGTTTCAATAAGTTCTGCATGAAACATGGTATAATTAAGGGGAACCTCTAAAAAACGGTGTGAAAAGCAAAAATGGGCAGTGTGTGCCAGATTCTAGGAAAGCCGATGAAGTAAGGCTGTATGCCTTACGAGGAGGTGCAACACGATGTTGCAGAGCGAAATAACCGGGCGACGGCATGGACGCCGTCGCATCAGAAATTTCGCTCGTTGAAAGAAGCAGTCGGTGTGCTATACACATTTTCACTCAAACAAAGTTTTTAGAGGTGACCGCAATAAAAAACAGCCGGAACATATCATAAAATACATTCCGGCTGCTGAATATCCATCAGGATCTTATGATCCACTTGAGAATATCTGACGCGTCAATAGCATTTACAGTACCATCCTTGTTGAAGTCGCCCATAAGAGGATTTGCACCCTGGGATATTCCAACGACGCATTTCAGTACAGCCGACGCGTCAAGGGCGTTCAGCACGCCGTCGTTATTGATATCGCCGGGCATATCGCTGAATTCGCACACCATTACAACATACTCGCCTGCAGAATCAGCACCCGGAATAGTCGCAGTGCCGTCCGCACCGAGCTTTGCGCAGCCATGGAATACCAGCTTTCCGTTCGCCGGCTTATATACGTTAGCAAACTGACCCGCGAACTCCTTACGGAAGCTGAGCTTCAGGTCTGCCGGGATTTTTGTGCCGGATACCCTGAGATCGGCGCCGGATATGCCGCGCAGTGCGCTTCTGTCGGCTCTGCACGGGATGGCCGAAAGATCTGCCGCAGTAACTGCGCTTATATCTTAGCGCCGTCTGTCAGCCAGCTCTTTAAGCTGTCCGCAACGAACTCTATATGGAGTTTCTTTCCTGCGATAACTCTGATGACGTCAGCCGGAACTTCATATGCGCCGTTGAGCATGATTTTTACCGTGCTGCCGTCCTGACGCTTAGCAAGTTCGACAGATATTTCCGCCCAGCTCATCGATTTACCATCGATAGAAGGTCGGGGTTCTGTATCCGGCCTTGTCGGTCTGACAGAACCGCCTGAACCTCCTGAACCACCTGAACCACCGGACTGAGCCTTACGCGTGAATGCAGCCGAAGTAACGGAGCTTTTAGCTTCTCCGACAAAAGCAACTGCCTTTATCGTTGTTGTTGCCGTTATCGTGAACCCGCCGCTGTATTTTGTGGATGAAGCAGTAGGTTCTGTACCATCGGTGGTATAATGGATTGCGGCGCCATCGGTGGCGCAGGTTATCGTGACAGTCTGCGAACCGGTAAAGCTTCCGCCGTCCGGTGTAATGACCGGAGCCTCAACCACCTTGAGCGCAGGAGTTATCACATAACCGCATACCGTGCATTTCTCTGCCGTTGTTTCGGTAGCCGCGCCTCCTGAAATGTGCGCAGACTTTTCGCCTGCAATGCCGCAGTCTGTGCATTCACGCCAGTGTCCGTCCTTGTCTGTTTTCCATTCCCTTGACCATTTGTGGGCGGATACTATTACCTCGGCGGAACCATTGCCTGCCTTGTAAAACTCGTTTTCCTCCGTCTTTGCGGTAACGGTGATAACGGTTTCCTCTTTCAGACCATCTGGGATAACGAAGCTGCCGCCGGTAATGGCTGTTACAGTTCCGCCTGCCGTGTAGAACAGTTCCGCAGCGGGAACATCGCTGAACTTTGCATTGTTGGGGTTAACCGCTGAAACGCTTACGGTTATCTTTGTGCCCGGCAGTGCGGAGAACGGATCAGTAGTGACTGTCACAGCGGGAACTGCCTTTTTGAACGATACCTCTACTTCCCGTGTGAGTTTATTGCCATTAAGCCCTTTTATGCCCGAAAGGTCGTAGTTTTCATCATCAACGGTCATGACCGCCTTGAACTTTCTGCTTTTAGAATTGGGGACAGCACTGCTGTTCGTCCATTCCCAGCCCTCGGTCAGTTCTGCGTCCTTAAGCGCCTTTCCGTACTCAACAGAAGCCTCGGGATCTGTGATAATCGCCTTTGAGATAGTAAAAGCGCATTCTGCCGACTGTCCGGCGAGGTAGTCAAAACCGCTTCCGACGTACCTGACAGATATGGTATGCTTCCCTGCATTCAGAGGATAAGTTATCTCTATCCTGACCTTTAACGTCTTATCCATATAGAGTACGCCAATCTTCCCGCCGTCCAGCATGAGATTGAGCCTGTTTCCGACGACCGGTGCGGCGTCGATATCAAGCTTTACTCCGTCAAGGCTCAGTTCAAAGTCCTGCTGCCTTACGTTGTTGTATGCGAGGTTTGCGACTATGCTGTTCCATTTCTTGCTGTTTTCCGGAGCAGACTGAACATCGAACACGAAGTGCAGCGTATCCTTATAAGCCGGTGCCTTGTCGGTGTTTTCAAGCGTCAGCCGGTATTTTACCCTGACACTGTATTTGTCCGTTTTGAAGACAGTAAGCTCCGGATAGAAAAGAACGGTCGTGGTGTTAACTGCCTTGCTCCAGCTGTTTCCGAGCTTTTTTAAAATGCCCGGATCGGTCAGGCCTGTGGTTTCAAGACCACTGCCGAATTTCTGTCTTCCGGCAATGTCGATGTTGTATAAGCAATTGGTGATACTGCCGTTTGTGTTTTCACCGACAGCGGCGCCGGCGTACAGGGAAACAGTGCTCTTTATAGTGCCGCTGTTGGAACCGCAGATACCGCCGTATTTTCCGTCAGAAGACACATTGCCGGAAAAGAAGCAGTCCGTGATCGTTCCGGAGTTCTGACCGCAGATACCGCCTGCGGTTCCGCCGCTTACAGCGACGTTATCCACAGCGCAGTTTTCGATCGTTCCGCCGTTGTTGACTGCACAGATGCCTCCGCTTGCAGTACCGTTTGCGAAGGACGAATCAGCCAGCTTGATGTTGCTTATCGTGCCATTGTTCATATAGCCGAACAGTCCGGCATACTCGCCGGAATAATTCAGCCCGGATATCGTATGACCATTGCCGTCAAAATTTCCGCTGAACGGTTTATCCGCTGTGCCGATGGGAGTCCACTCTGCGTCCTTCATGTCGATATTATCCATCAGGACTGCGCTGTCTTCTCCGCTGCTGAAGTTCTTCGCAAACCACAGCATATGCAATTTAGAGGACAATTCATACTGGCCATTGCTGTTCTTTTTGGGAATGCCACGTTCTCCACACACCTTGCATTTATCGTCATCACCGATGACATGCGGCTTATTGGTTTTGGCGCTGTCATTGGTGTAGCTTACGCAGGGGGAAGTCTTGTAGACCGTATCACCGCTGAACTGCGGGTAAGCCTGCGTATTGATGGTCTGGAACCACACTGCTTTATCCAGGCCGTTGTTTAGCGCATAGGTAAGCTCGCCGCTTTTGAACTGCGCCTCTGTCATTGCGTCATCGGCAGCATTGCCGCTGATCGCATAAGAAACGGAAACTCTGTTGTTACCATCGGAGAACTTATCTCTGTCAGCGGTATAGCAGCGGTCCAGAGTTACCTTTCCGGCGGAGATGCCTGCGAAGCCCGCGGTTGAAGTTTCCGCCAGCGTGTTGTCATAGCTGCCGCAGAAATTGAATGTAACGCCGTTTGTGCCGACGCTGCCGCACATTGCCGCGGCGGATTTGTTACCGCTGAAATCACAGCCGTTCACGATAAGCTTGCTTATTGACGCTCCATCTGCATAGCCGAACAGTCCGGCATGATCAGCGCCGGACGATTTCAGCCCGGATATCGTGTGAGAGTTGCCGTCGAATATTCCGCTGAACGGATTATCCTCTGTGCCGATGGGAGTCCAGTTGTAACCAGTATAAGCGGAAAAATCAAGATCTTCAGTAAGTTTCGCTTTGGCGTTGGTATGATCCTCGGCGTCTATGCCGCCGTTTATCAGCCTTGCAAACCATGCCAGATTGCCTGGCTCGCTTATCAGGTACCAGCCGCTTTCCTCAGTCGGCTTTGTGAGTATGAAATCACAGCAGTCATTGCAGTACAGAGTATTTTTATCATGGTTGTGGTAGGTCTTGCCGAAGTAAACACGGTTCTCCTCGTTAATCGCAGTCGGGAGTTTGTCATCGCCTATCTTGCACCCCCACGTCTGCGAACTTCTGTTGAGCTTGTATGCGATCTCGGCGGGGTCATTGGTAGTGTTCAGGACGAAACAGTTGTCTGTTTTCCCAGTGCCGGAAGCCGCGATCGGAGCGCCGTTTCCGGGCGAGATGTTATATATGTACGAATCGGTTATAGTTCCTTCATTGATCCCTGCAATTCCACCTGCGTCAGCGGTGCTGCTGAATATGCAGTTTACAACGCCGACGTTGGATACCTTTGCGCCGCTGCCGATCACACCGAACAGTCCGACCGGCTCTGTGGAGTTTTCTTTCACAAGACCGCTGATGATATGTCCATTGCCGTCAAACGTGCCTGTGAACGGCTTGGAGCCGGTTCCCGCCGGAGTCCAGATAATGCGATTCTGTGCGCTGATGTCCTCGTTCACGGTGATGTTGTTCGCGAGTTCAGCCTTAATACTGCTGTCGGTGTTATTTACATAGGCTGAGAACCAGTAAAGCTCTTGTATCGTGCTTATCTGATATACGCCGTTTTCCTGCTTTGGCGTTTTAACGCAGTTTGGGCAGGTATCTTCAGTTGTTCCATTGGTATGGTTATGCCAGCCGAGGTTAGTGTAATCCCTGATGACCTTGTTGTCGGAAGTCAGCGCACAGGGATAAGCGTCGGCTCCGATAGTCTGACCCCAGACTTCCTGTGTACCGCCATTTGGCAGCATATTCAGCAGTTCGGCAACCTCGCCGCTCTTGAACTGCTTCTCGGTTCTGGCGTTTGTGTCTGTAGAATCGCTCTGGAAATAGCAATTTTTGACGGTGGCTCCGATGGTGTCTTCGTTGGCTATTCCGTTGGTATTTGTTCCGGATACCTTTCCTATGAAGAAGCAGTTGGTAATCTCGCTGTTTTCTGAGTAACCCGCGATACCGCCGACGTATTTACCGTCGCTGAACTCTCCGAAAACGCCGAGGTTCTTTATTGTAGCGTGGTCAGTTACATAGCCGAAAAGCCCGGCATATTCCAGAGAGGGGTCGTTTACATTCAGGTTCGTAATAACGTGACCCCGGCCGTCAAATTCCCCTTTAAATGCGCTATCCTTAGTTCCGATAGGCGTCCATTTAACACCGGTCATGTCGATATCGTTGGTGAGGACTGCGTCCTGATTACCACTGCCCCCGTTTACACGGTCGGCAAACCACAGCAGTTCGCTGGGGGTGCCTATCTGATATACGCCATCGTTATCCTTCGCAGGCTCCTGCGGATTAACAGTACCACATATCGTGCATGTTGCCGAGCCCAGATGATTGTGATACTGTCCAGCACAGTTTATCACTTTATTGCTGCCGCCATTGCCGATTATTCTGTATGCTGTGGGGAAAAGATCAACAGGTACGTTTTCGTTGTTGGCTACCACCTGTCCCCATACGTCACCATTTCCCTTGTCGGTAAAATACTTATTCATCAAGTAAGCGACCTTGCCGCTTTCAAAATCCTCTGCGGTCATTGTGGAGCAGTTGATACCGGGCAGGGGTTCCTCTTTTTCTGCAAGGCAGTAGTTGCTGTTCAGCTTTGCATTGCCTTTACCACTGATGTCGCCGATGAACTGACCTATCTTAGTTGTGCTTTCGGTTCCCTCCAGTTTGACGTTGTAAGTGAAGCAACCTGCCATACAGTCGAATTCTATGCCGTTTACGTCGATATACGCGCCCGCGATTCCGCCAACGTATTTTGCCCCCTTGAAATAGCTGTCAACAACGCCTACGCCTTTTATCGTAGGAGCGCCCTGCGCTTTTCCGAACAGACCCGCATAATCCCCGCCGTCAACGTACAGACCGGAAATCGTATGACCGTTGCCGTTGAAAATGCCGTTGAAATAAAATCTTTCCGTGCCGATAGGCGTATTGCCAATAGGCGTCCACTTTATAGGATCAGCTACCTGAACGTTTCCGCTTGCGTCCAGAAGATTTTCATTGAAAACTATGTCGTTCATGAGGGAGGCTGTTATAGTCTCATTTTTTTCGTTGACCAGTTTTGCCAGTCCGAGAAGCTCGTGGTAGTTGGTTATTTCATATTGGGAAGTGTCAGCATAGTTTTTTGGAACGTAATAATAAGGATCCCACGCAACTCCGTGTCAGCCGTCGCAGTCGATCTGGTCTGCACTTCCGTGGTTGTGATAGCCTGTTTTAGAGGGATAAACCACATACCTGGCATATTTCGTTTTATCCGTTGTAGTCTCTAAACTGCCGAACAAACCACCAACGCAATTATTTCCACGCACGATAGTATTTTCAATCTTTACATTATCGGCAGACAGGCTGTCGGTAGAATATGAGCTGTCGCCTATAAGCACGCCGACGTTATCTCCGCCCTTAACGAAGCTGTCGGTGATGGTCAGGTTTTTAAAGCTGCCTACTCCCAAAGAAGCATACAAGCCTGCCTTCCCGCTCTCATTGATGTAAAGACCGCTGATCGTGTGATTTTTGCCATCAAGGTTGATGCACCAACCATCTGGTATCGGCGGCCAGCAAACGATGCTGTCTGAAGTGTCCGAGGGTTCGCCGCTTTCTTTATCAATTCTTTTCAGAAGATCCTTGTTGATGACGATGTCATCATTTAGTATTGCATAAATCGTGCGGCGAGCTTCCATGACCGCAAGCAGCTCTGCTGCAGTGGTTATCTCATAAGGAGATCCTTCACTGCCGTCGCCGCTGATGTCTGCTAAGTTATCCGCTGTGATAGTGATGCGCCATGTTTCGTTTTCTGCATATGCAGTCACTCCGCGCGCGATCCCCGGAAAAGTATCCGCCGGGAAGTACGACATAGCGCCTGCTGCAACAACGAACGCCGTTATTCCGCACAGCGCACGTTTAAGTACTGTTTTCAAATCATTACCTCCATATCTGCGCCTGCCATTTTCAGACAGGCTGTCATCCAATTGCTCTTTTTCTGCTTCTGCCTTGTCATAAAACGCAGCAGGAATATTACTAGTAAATTATACACCAAATCGCAGACTTTATTAACTGTTTCCTTCCAACATGGAACAAAAGCATTATATATTTTAATTTTGAACAATTAAACTTGACGTTTCGTTTTTACAAGGTTTTTAGAGGCAACCAATACTTAAAATCACAATGGCTGTAAGTATCCAATGCGTGGCGGCTATTACTGGGTCAAGCATTTTCAAAAAGGATTCAATAATGCCTGATCCAGCAAAGGTCGTTGCTCCTATTCTGCCCTGCGCTCCCACGACAGCTACGTCTTTAGGTCACGTTTCAGAAATACTGCAAGCGACCAGTCCTCGCCTATCATCTCGCGGGGAATAGCGTTCAGCTCGGAGCATATTCTGCGGAGGATTCCGGCGTTTTCTTTTCTGGTTATGAGTAATGGATTTATCATGGAGGATGTCCTTTCTGGTGGTTATTCGCTTTTCAGCGTGAGTTGCTTGACTTAAGTGGGTGTTCGTGGTATAATAATCTCATCGACAAATCGAAATTTAGCGGGGGTGAATGAATGGAAGATAAGACAATATTATTTGAAGACAGTTCCTATGACAAATCAAAGCGGAAGACATACGCTACTAAATCGTTTCCAAAAAATGATGGCAGCGGCAGATGGATCGTTGAGTACTATGATATTTATGAAGATAATACAGAAATACTATCTCGTGCGGTGGAATGTGATAAAAATCGAGTAGGTATAGTAACATACTTAATAGCGAAATAATACAAATTCCCATTTATCGCTTACTCTCCAACCGCCCGAATAGTCCCGAACAGCCCCTCGCTCATACCCGTGCGGAATCCCTTGAACCAAAGCCGCGGATTAGCTGCAACACCGATATTCTTCGCGCTTGGACCGTAGTAGTAATGCGTACCCTGCGGCGGTTCGGGCTGAGAAACCTCCCCGGACATGAAGTAGGTCTTAACGCCGACGTGCGGAACGCACTCGTCACGGTTCAGACTGTGCCGCCAGAGCCCGGAATCATACCGGTCGCTGTAATGTCCGTCATGGGAGTACCCCATGAAGATATCCCCGGAATCAAGCGAACTGCCGATATCAGCTTCCACAAACTCTACCTCGCTGAGGCAGGTGAACTCCAGAAAAAGCGTTATCGTTCCAGCGTTTGAAACGCCGTCAATGGTAGGGAATGGAAATCCGTAATTCGCTTCAAACTGGGCGGTGTCGATGATGTACGCCAGCGTGACGGCGCTCCGGTTAAACACTTTGGAATTGGTATCGTTTGCGATATCCTGCTCGTCCATGTTCCAGACATCATAAACATAGATATCCTGAATACAATCGCCGCAGTCCAGCAGATTCGCATGGACTGCGGTTTTCTCTTTCAGCGCCAGCGTAATTCCTTTTTCGGGAACTCCCATGTTCTTTGTGCCGTAGGAGTACTGGTGAAGCTCCGAAACCTCCCCGCACTGCGACAGTATTCCGTTTCCTCCGGGAGCAAGCTCGGAACTGCTCGACGTACTGTTTCAGTTCCTCGTCAATAAATGTCCTCCCAGATATCCGAATCAACAGTTTCCAGCGTAATTGACAGCTTGTCGGAGGTGCGCTCCGTTCCGCGGGACATTTCTCTTGCAAGGACCATTCCGGCGCTGTCCGTGAGCGTCTGGTCCGCTTTTGGCGGATTGAATTTTTCTCCGTTTTCGATGGCTCTGTATCGGTTTTCGCCGATTGAACCCAACCTGGAA
>ERZ773252.3839-NODE-3839-length-11039-cov-2.696194_pt1 | contig 11039 bp, 7 predicted proteins | sample MGYA00580517_ERZ773252 | MGnify/ENA primary metagenome ERZ773252 (study PRJEB29015, sample SAMEA2737766) | human gut metagenome | biome: human gut; feature: human-associated habitat; material: faeces | place: China | collected 2012 ... | reverse complement strand
CGTCCATAACAATATGAGCAGCCACTCTCCATCCCCAGACAGCTTTCACAATCTTGCCTGATTCATCACGAGCCTCAAGGATTACAGGATTTCCTGATTCGTCTAACGCAACATGACCTGCCTTATCCAATGCTTTATAAATTGTAAGCTCTGCATTTGGAACCCATTTTCCTGTTTCCCAATCAGCCTTAGCTACCTCAAGTGAGAATGGAGCATCATAAAAGTCAACTTCCCAGTACTCATATTCCGTTTCACCTGTTGCATTCGTGTAAACAGCTGCCTTCTCCCAACTGTTATTTACCCATAAGTATACACCGTCCTGTCGTACACTAAAGATAATAGGTTCAGCTTTATCAAACCCGACTGGTGCTTCTTCCTCAACAATAGCATATTCTCCGTATTTGAAAGGCTCAAATAACATCAAATAGCCTTCGTCATTTGTTTCAAAAGTAGAGACATCAGTGTAACCTGTCTCTGTCTGTCTCTGCTGAGTAACCTGCTTTCCGTATGTCTTTGGGTCTTTACTGTATTCAGAACTATCTGCCCCTGAAATATCCCAAATGCTAAACTTAGCTTTGTTCTGAAGTACAAACTCATTTGTACTCTTATCCTTCTTATTGATCTTCAGGTATTTCTCGATCTGCATATCAGTCGGAGATACACTTGTTGTAGCATAAATCTTCGGATCTCCATTTGCATCCAGCACAAAATTACCTGCTGAATCTTTTCTGTATCTTGGTAATGTGACTACCATAGGATCAACTGTTTCGTAACCCTCTGGAGTCTTTGTCTCTACGATTACGTATGTTCCCGGCATAAGATCAATTGAAGTGACTTCCCCATCATCATTATCGCCAGAACCAGTAACCAAGACTCTTTCACCATCATCAGTAACTACTTCACCTGTTTCGTTACTAAAGTCGTAACTCTTGAAGTTGTATGAAACACTACCATCTGCATTTGTAACCTTGCAAGCAGAAATATCACCCTTAAGACTACTGATTAAGTAAACACTAAATCCTGCACCATTCAATGGCTTAATCTTAGTCGTGTTACCTACTTTCACAGGTGTGTATTTCTTAACATGAATCGGCTGCATAATTGTTCTGTTAGAAATTGTAAACGTCTTAGCTGTGTACTCATCATAATTCACAGTAAGCTTCTGCTGATCTGTACGTCCATCACGAAGATCCTGTGGATGTTTTGTTGTATCCTTATAGAAATCTTTTGGAGCACAAATCTCCATCACATAATAATCATCTGCATTCTTAGCTGGGAAGATATTATTCATCTCAGTTTTACCATCTTTATCTGTCGGTGCACTGATTTTGATAACTTTTGGTGTTCCCGCTTTTGCAATCACCTGTTTCCCTGTCGTTGGATCTGTTACAGGTGTGCCGTCATCAAACTTCAATGGTGTATCAACTGTGTATGTTTCAGCTTTTACAACTGTCTCTCCAGTAGAAACATCTACAATATCTCTCTCAGCGTATAAGGCAAATACAGCACCTGCTACTGATGTATCACCATAATCACCCTGCTTCGGGTTCTTATCTGTGTAAGCTTTTATTAACGGCAACCGCACATGAATTGGGCTCTCAGTAAAGTTTGGTGCATTTGTGTCAGATACTGTAGTGCCATTCTCGTAAGCAATCTCTGTGCCATTCTTGCCTAAACTGTATAGCCAAGCTTTTTGACCATCGCTTGTCTGTCTCACCTGAAATACCCAATGAGTTTCGCTCTTTGTGTAATTAGCTGGAGCTTTTTCTTCATACATTATTACTGTACCTAAAGGCATGGTTCGCATACCAAGTGGATCAGTGTAAAAAGGACTTGATATATACCCACTAGCTGTAGGCGATGTTTTAAAACGAACTTTACCATTAGCATCTGTCTCAAAATACCACTTACTTACAGAACCTGTGTGCTTTGTCTGAGCCTCTGATTCACTATAGGTCTGAATTCCCGGATAATATTCAATACAGTATACTGCACCTCTAATCGGCTTGTTAGTATCTGTTGACTTTGTTAATGCCACATTAATAGGGTCATCAGTAGGAATATCCGTTGTGTTGATCACGTATGGATTATCTGCTGTATTCTCAGCTGTAAGAGTAATTGGAATTTCGTCGTCATTCTTTAAGTATCCTTTTCCTACCTTTGTCTCTTTCACTTTGTAGCTTCCGATCGGCATCTCCAATATGTTTGTAGTACCATCGCTCTTACACGTAAGGACAGCCGGAGTACCTGCGATTGTTGTTGCTGGTGTTCCATCCTGATTGTAAACCGTGTACTGCGTACCTGCCAAATCATATAAAGGATTGTTGCTGGAGCAGTTTGGATTTGAAGATGTTTTCTTTAATGCCACGTGTGATGTAGTTGCTGCCTTAATTGAAAAATTAAGGGATGGCTGCTTTGTTATTGGACACAACAACTGCTGTACAGGCAACCGGTTACCTGTTGAAATTTGTACAGGTTTTCCTTTACACTCAAAACGATAAGTTGTTTCAACATACCAACCTGCTGAAACTGTCTCAGCTGCTATAACACCATTAGTACTTAGTGGGGCATAAAAATAACCAATTGTACCATTAGGGACTGTTACTCTCTGACCACCTACAACATCATATTGATTAGCACCTTGATAATAATGAAAAACGGTACCCTGTGGAACAGTAATTGTTGTGCCAAAATAAGAAGTTCCGGTTTCAAATCTCAGTTTATGCGTAATCTGCTGTCCATCAACTACACTCATTTCCAGTAAAGAACTAGAATTTAATTCTGCACCAGTATCAGCATCAAACACCTTGTATCTTTCAGATCTTATAACATCATTCCAACTTCCAGGATAAGCATAACTTTTTCCATTGTAAGAAGAAGTACTACCTACACCTTCCATAAGTTTACCTAGCGCATCATGAAAGTCTCTGTCTGGTACCTCATTGCTTGGTTGTGCACCACCTTTTTTTGTCCAATAATAATCAAAATACATCTGTGTTGCGCTTGGGAATGCTACCGAAATTTCCCATTCCTCAGCTTCTATAGACTTAGTGGAAAAAGCAAAAAATGAATTAATTTCTCTATTATCATTACCACACATAAGATAAAATTTGCTTCCATTAACTTCCATCCACCCATATGGCGGTTTGTTTGAGCCAGAGACATAATGGCCACCTTCTATACAATGTACATAATGTTTGCCTAAAGGCAATATTTGAAGAATACCCTCATGTCCCGGAGCACACGAAGTAATATTCATATTAAACCCACCATCAGCTGCTGCAGTGGCATCTACAGTTTTTCCATTCATAACTGTGCTGATAACAGATTTACCCTCTGTTGTACCAAAGAACTTATCATAATCTTCAACAGACATATCTTTCACGAAAGACATATCCGTGTTATCTTTCATAAGAGTCTCAAATTCGAACTGTATACGCCTTTTGTCAACACTAAAGATTTTCTTTGCCTGTGAATCATCCAGAGAACAAAACCATGCAAAATCTTCCTTGCTGCAAAGTATTGCTTTTACAACCTGAACAGCTTGTTCTACAGATAAATCCGTGTACTTGATGCTTCCATTTTGAATACCTGATAATAATGTTCTTCCAGCATCGATTACGGTATCATTAGCAGCATCTGTCACAGTGGCTTCACCCGGCGGTGCTGCACCAGCCTCTGTTGTGACTTCACCTAATTCCTCTGCCCAAGGAACTAATACTTTTGACAGAAATGAGATTGGTAACAGACAAATCATCAGAATACCAATCAAGATCAGTAAGCGTTTTTTCTTTTTTGATTTCAAAGTTTTTTCCTCCCTTTCATCATTGTTTTTCCTTTACTGAACCTTATTCACTTAACTAGAAAAAGGGACGGCAAAAGCCATCCCGAACTACTTAAGTGAACGAAAAAACCTAGGAGGTTTTGCTCTCCTAGGTTCTAGTTGATTATTTAATTAAAACAGTTTCATATTGTCAGGGACAATCTCCTGTAGCATTTGTTGTATCACTTAGCTCTTTACTTGGAAACTCTTTAATTTCTTCATCTTTAGTTGTTACGTTATCAGTAACAACTGCAGTATTTGCTGCTTCAGTATCTACAACTGCAGTATCTGCTGCTTCAGTATTTGTTGTTTCAGTAGAATGATATCTCTCATTAACAAGATCTCTTGTGTACTCTACTGCTTTCCAGCAATCATCTACATCCTGCTTATCTACAAGAAAAGCATCATCCCCAGGATATCTGGTTGTAAAATAATAACCATCGGCTGGCATAATTTTACTCCAATCACACTCAAAATCAGGAATATTCTTAGTGATAAACCTACGTAAATACTTCAAAGAATGCGAGTGTAATGCTGCTGAAGTATCCATATCCTTACACTCAGAATCTATTACATGTTTCAAATATCTTTCACAAATATTCTGAGAAGCAGAACAGAGTATGTTACCAACACGACCATGTTCATAATCGTATGAGAGAAATTCATAATCATTTTCAGCTAAATCGTGATAGTTTAATGATTTTTCCATAGCAAAATAGCCTCCTTTTTTAGATTATTTGTAAACTGGTAACTTGGATTTCTGAGACCAGATTTACTTATCATAAGCTCCACCATTGGCAAATTATAATCATCCGGAGCCACATCACTTCTCATATGTGCAGCTACTCGTGCTGTAGTATCATCCGACACACATACAAATAAGTCTACGTCCGAATTGTATTTATGATCCTTTCTGGCGTAGCTGCCGTATAAATAAATACTCTTCACGTATTCTCGATAATCATTCGTTAAGACATTAATAGCATGTCTTAATGATAACTCATGACGATTACTGCATTCTTTAACCATAAGGCTCCCCCTTTAGCAACATTTCAACAGATAATATTGATGACTGCTCATCCAAAACTCTATTACATTCAACAAACAGTTTTTATTTATAATTATTATAACAACTTTCTTACAAAAAATCTACTATAGTCGTACTTGACTCATTCTACACTTAAATACAAAAAGGGATGGCAAAAAGCCACCCCGAATTACTTAAGTGAATGAAAAAGGCTTGGGGACTTTTAGTCCCCATACCTCAGTAACACGCGCAAACTTAGTTAATCTTGCCTACCGAAAATACACACATCGAAATGACGAAAACGTGCATGTATTCCACTTTGTACACAGATAACTTAACACAAAGGATATAACATAAATCCAATTTACAAGGAGTGTGCTAAACTATGAATAGTTTGCTGTGCATGTTGAAAAGATTTAGGAGCTGTTACACTCCTAAAGCCTAGTTGACAACATGCAAATTTTTTGTTACCATCCAAAACAAGCACAAAGTGCTTAATTCAACTGAAAGGAGGGTAACGTATGAATGCTACATACGTACTTATCTTAAAGGCTGTTTTTTGCACTTCCCGGAGATGTTCCGAATCATAATTATATGAATAGAATTGGCATAAAGCCCTTCTCCTAAGCAAGCGTCCTAGGCTAAGCTTGCTAATCATAAAACCATCGTCTCTGTTTTAACCGTAGGCGTACTTAAAGACAGAATAAGTTACAATAATCAATGCTTATAGCTCGTCTTATTACAAAATACAACCTAAACATGCATGTACTTTTATGAGGAATGTGCTAGGCTACTGTCCAAACAGTAGCCTTTTTTATTGCATGTGTCAAAAGAACCCAGAAGCTTTTACACTTCTGAGCCCTGGGGTATTATTGACAAAGAAATAATAAAATGACATAATACAGACAGAGTTACTTGCAGTAAAATGCTTTAACCCTTTTAGAGCAATGCTCAAGAAGGGAGGTGAGTAGCATGAGAGATTTATTTGACCTCTTAAAGGCACTTGCCGGTTTTGTATTGGTAGTCGTATTACTAATACTGATCTTCAGCAAGCTACTCGGTAGCTTTGTCGCTATGTTCTTCTAAAGAAGACATATTTATTATTTAATACTATAGATTTAGTATTGGGACGCTCACTTGAGGCAGCAAAGAACGCCAAGTATTATTTGTCCCTCTTTATCAGAAAACAAAGACACCCGGGAATGCGACATTTCTGGGTGTCTTTGTTTATCCCAAAGAACCCAGAAGCTTTTAAACTTCTGAGCCCTAAAGACATCATTGACATCTTTCATCAAAGGTGCTATTCTATACTTGGTACAGGAAAAACTAAATAGTGCTTAAGTCTCTTTTTGGTTTTTGTACCAAGTATAGATTGAAAGGAGTGATTAAATGAGAGATTTACTGAAAGGAGTAATCGGAAGCTTATTGTTTCTTATTATTCCTGTGCTAGCAGTTATTTTAACGCTAGTGATAGTAGGAGTTATCTAGGCTCCTAGGGATTACCTGAAGTAACTCTCAGTTAATCTCTTTGTGAAAGATCTCTTTTTTAATTACTTTGCGAATACACAAAAGAACCCAAAGGTCTACACCCTTGGGTTCTTCATTTTTCACTCTTTCATAGCACCAAAAGAACCCAGAAGCTTTTACACTTCTGGGTCCTAAAGACGTCATTGACATAAATAAGCTATCATGTTAGTCTTATATCTAAAAACGAAAGGAGCTTAATTATGCAATGTCCGTATCTGAAACAAAATATAGCCAAAAACTGCCTTGTTGGTTTTTTAGGCGGCAGTCACAGTGGTTGCTGGCTGTGTGGAGCAAGTAACAACCAAAAGATTCCAAATGCTTTCTGGGATCAAGTGTGCAGACGAAACAATGCCCAAAATACTATGAAATGTAATTTACACCCAGTCAAGCACGTTTAGTTATCACACATCTGCTGCACACCCTGCACTGCAACGGAACTGATGGTCATAGCGGTAATGCAACAAATTACAGTAATAAGAACATTTTTTAATATTTTCATAAAATCCCTTTCTATTAGCTTAAAAAAAGAACTCAGAAGCTTTTACACTTCTGGGTTCTACTTTATGCTCGATCACCATAGTATTCAGCATCACTGTTCTGCTGAATAGCAGCTTCAATTATTGCAGGTGTCTGCTTACGAACGTAAGCTAATGCCACATATGACTGCTTCACAGCAAATAAGCACAACTCTTCTGTCTGCTTACGTATTAAGCACAAAACATGATAATTAGCTTCTAAAGCAACTTTGCAAATTTCCGGATCCTGCACATCCAAATACTTTATAAGATACGGATGTTCCTTTATCACAGCAATTAAGTCCTCTCGGCACAATTCATTAACATTCATGTTTATTCTCCTTTACTATTATTTTTTGATATGCTATTATTCTCCAAAGGAGGTGATTCTATGGGAATGGGATGGCATACACTTGCACACGAAAGCAGTGAGTTAACATCAAAAAGACCTTGTAAATGCGGTAAGGGCTTCATTTATTCTTACTTTATAACTACAGAAGAAAGTGAATACCCTCCATTTGAACGTGGTTATGAGAAAGAAACTACTGACTGTCCAAATAACTGCGAACAAATTAAACGAAGTTGATTAGTATTTAACTTCAAAAGAGCCCAGAAGCTTTTACACTTTTGGGTTCTGAGACACCATTGACATCTCTTAACATAGATGCTATTCTAATCTTGGCACATTTATAATTAAATATATTATAAATCTCTTTCATGGTGCCAACTTTAGACAGAAAGGAGTAATTTTATGCGAGATTTATTCAAAGGATTAGTAGGAAGCTTATTGTTTCTTATTATTCCTGCATTAGCAGTTATAATAACTCTAGTGCTAGTAGGAGTTATTTAAGCTCCTGGGATTACCTGAGTGAAAACTCAGTTAATCTCTTTGATAAATCTTTAGCATAGTACTCTTCATTTTGCACTCTTTCATAGCATCAAAAGAACCCAGAAGCTTTTACACTTCTGGGTTCTGCTATTTTACTACTTTCTACTTTCTAGCACCACATTCACACTTCCAGTAACCTTCCTCATCATGATGAACAGTGTGTGTTACAGCATCATGATGCTTTGTTTCAGTCCAAGGACCTTTGACTTCCTGCTTAGCAGTCGTTGTTGTAGTACCATAATCATCACCGCAGGGATGAGCAAAATAAGCGTCTGCGCTTGTAAAAACCTGACCACACCCATGACATTCTACTGCTGGCACAGTCTTGTACTCAGCTGGATGTTCGATTGTTTCATCGTATGCAGCCTGATCAACTACCGTCTCATCCCAAGCATCCTTAGTCTTTACCCAAACATTGTAATTGTGCTGATGCTGAGCTGTAGGAGCCTCTGTCGTTGCTGGAGTAGATGGCTTCTGACTTGGTGTTGAGTTACTACTTCCAGAGTTACCACCAGAGCTACCATTGTTACTTGGCTTTGGTGTTGTACTCTGTCCGCTGTTAGCACTTCCGCTATTATTACTATGATTTGTACTTGGCTTTGTGGACTCTGTTGTGCTTGGCTTCTTCTCTTCGGTAGTCTCTTCAGCTTTCTTCTTGCCACCACCGATTTCTGTTGTGGCTGGTACTGCTTCCGGCTTTTCGCTTCCACTTACTGCAGCCTCAATCACTGCCTCAGTTGTAACCTCAGCAACCTCAGTTGTCAAACCACTAAAATCAGCTGCATCGCTCATAGTAGCAACAGTACCTGCCTTTGGTCTCTGCTGATTGTGAACTAAAGCAATACCTGTTCCTACAGCTGCACTACACACGAGTGCACCAATTACAATAGGAACCCAAATCCTATTCTTCTTTTCTTCTTTATTCTTCATAATGAATTCCTCCTTGCTGGATTCTAGCTTGCCAGAATCCGATTTCTCTTTTCTTTTTTGTTAATTATAAATAATGTAATTTTTTACGAATAAAGGTTTTTAAGAGCGGGTTATTTGTTTCATTTCTCATTATAACTTACATTAGTTCAAAGTAACTCCCTTTATTTCCTGGTGTTTTGAAACAATATAAACTTTTATACTAAGAAATGCTTACTTCCTGTTCAGGCTTTCTCATACAATAAGAGAGTCACTATTTTTTAATTATAACAACTTCTTTTCTAAAAATCTATGGCTATCTGCTATTATGCTCAGTTTTTGAGCATCAAAAAAGCATGGCAGCATTTCTGCTACCATGCCCTGTTTTAAAGTACTATCTTAGATGTAAATGCACAAATAATTTTTTCCAATTGCTTGATAGGGAAACCACCTATTTGGAAACCGGCAGGGAACTTACATCCAGAAAACATATCAGCGTAATCACGATTTGCCGTAAAAGTAAAGTCATTCAACGAAAATCCTTTTGGAAATTCCACGCAATAAAACATGTTACTGAGATTTGTTGCTGTCTCAAAAGTAAATTTTTCACTAAGAGTAAAATCCTCAGGTAATTTAGCATTAGCAAACATATTTGACATATCAGTGACATTTGAAGTGTCAAAATTATCCATTAAGAAAAATCTCTCAGGTAAATCACATCTATTAAACATGTAACTCATTCGAGCAACATTAGAAGTGATGAACTTCTTACCTAAGGAGAAATCAGCCGGAAATACGCAACCACAAAACATACCATACATATCTCTTACATTAGAAGTGTTAAATCTATCTCCGAGAGAAAAGCCAGTAGCCATTTCACATTCAGCAAACATAGCGTTCATAATCTCAACATTATATGTATCAAATTTGTTCCCTAAAGTAAAACCAGATGGTAATTTACACTGACAAAACATACTGCACATATTTCTTACATTATTTGTATCAAATTTATTCCCTAAGGTAAAACCAGATGGTAATTTACACTGACAAAACATACAAGACATATCAGTAACATTAGAAGTATCAAATTTGTTTCCTAAAGTAAAACCAGATGATAATTCACACTTACAAAACATACTGTACATATCAGTAACATTTGAAGTGTCAAATTTGTTCCCTAAAGTAAAACCAGATGGTAATTCACACTTACAAAACATACAAGACATATCAGTAACATTAGAAGTATCAAATTTGTTCCCTAAAGTAAAACCAGATGGTAATTTACACCGACAAAACATGCTATTCATATCAGTAACATTTGAAGTGTCAAAGCCAGTTCCTAGAGAGAATCCGGTAGGAAACTCACATTTGGAAAACATATGAGACATATCCTTCACCTTAGAAGTACCAAACTTATCCCCTAATGAGAAATTAGACGGTATCTTACAATTACTAAACATAAAAGACATATTTTTTACATTAGAGGTATTAAATCTAGCTCCTAATGAAAAGCCTTCATGAATCTTACAGCTACAGAACATATAAGACATATCAACAACTTCTGATGTATCAAAGTCAATCAACTTAAATCCTTCTGGTAGCTCACTTCTAAAAAACATATATCGCGTACTTACACAACCTTGCGGTAACCGAACCTCTTTTCTTGTTCCTATATAATGCAGACACTCTCTTCCAAAATGCTCAAGCTTAAACTCCCTAGGATCATACCAGAAGTCTCCGAGTTCTCCTTGATAGTGAATTAGATTATCCTTAGGTGCTGCGCTATCATTTTCAAATAAATTCATTGATTCCATATGCTAAGCCTCCTCACAATTATTTAGTAAAATCTCGATAGTTGCCACTATTCAATAAATTTTATGTTTTCAGCATTAAATGTACTTTTAATCCTTTTCCAAGTTAATTCGTTATTAGTCATACAACGGTATCTATTTAATAGATCCTGTTCTGTAAGTTTATAGTTCTTATCAGATATTAATACCTCATAGTGAACACCCGTATCTTCAAAGAAAATATCTGTGCTATAGAATCCGTTGCGGAGATAAAAGTTCTTTCGCCTTTCTGTTAGTTCATCCGTAGGTCTTTCAATAATTAGCATTACTTTATCTTTTGAAGAAACAAGTCTTTGCAGTGCCTTTGAACCTATACTTTGGTTACGATATTCTTTATCTACGGCAAAGTACATAAGATATGTAATATCATTTGGTAATTCTACTGTAAATTGCATGCCTACAGGCTCATCATCCTGCAAAATACAGCTTAAATGCACATTAAATTCCCTATCACATTTTTTAAGAATATCAAAGGCAAATCTTTCTGACTTAGGAAATGACC
>ERZ773252.3804-NODE-3804-length-11149-cov-4.858843_pt1 | contig 11149 bp, 22 predicted proteins | sample MGYA00580517_ERZ773252 | MGnify/ENA primary metagenome ERZ773252 (study PRJEB29015, sample SAMEA2737766) | human gut metagenome | biome: human gut; feature: human-associated habitat; material: faeces | place: China | collected 2012 ... | reverse complement strand
TTCAACTTTAAAAGAAAATGAACTAGAAGAAATAGTTGAGAATTTGCTCAATTATAATAATTATATAGGCAATTATAATAATTATATAGGCAAAAAAATTAAGCAATTATATTATTAATATTTTTTAAAAACAAGGAGAAAAAAACTATAGAGAAACTCAAAAAGAAACAAGCTAAGAAAGGTAAAGAAAAGTAGCTTATAAAAATTGAGTACCACTGTTAAGTAAGTTAGTAATTTCTATTGTATGCTTTTTGCGTATAGTAGAAATTCTGCTTTTAGAAAGGAAAATTTATATGGCACTTACAAAAACTATTTTAGATGGTCATGAAATTGAATACAATGATAAAGAATTTGAATTTATTACATCTTATAACAGTGATTATTTACATTACATAGGTAATGGAATAAATGTTATCAATCCAAAGGGCAATACTTCTTGCCATGCAATGTTTCAAGACTATAAAGGTACTAATTTAGATTTATCTAAATTTAATACAAGTGAAATTACTAATATGAGTTTTATGTTTAATAATTGCAAAAATTTACAAACACTAAATTTATCAAATTTCAATACAGAAGCAGTAACTGATATGTGTGAAATGTTTTGGAATTGTAAAAGTTTAAAAGCATTAAATTTGTTGAATTTTAATACTACTAATGTAGTTAATATGTTTTCTATGTTTTCATACTGCAAAAATTTAAAATTATTAGATATTTCCAAATTGAATACTGAAAGTGTTACAAACATGAAAGCTATGTTTTGGAATTGTGAGAACTTAAAAGAATTAGACATATCAAGTTTTTACATTGATAATACCAAAATATTAGATAACATGTTTTGGAATTGTAGAAGTTTAGAAGCCTTAAAAGTAAGTTATGATTGTTTACAATTCTTTTCAATGAATCGTGGTTTATTGGAAGTCAAAAATAATGTAAATATTATTCCAGTAAGTAAATTAGATAAAGCAGTTAACGATTTGTTTTATTAATAATTTAAAGAAAGGAAAATTTATATGGCACTTGTTAAATATAATTTAAATGGTAAAACAGTTGAATATGATGATAGTGAATTTGAAATTTTAACAAATGGTCATAACAAAGAAAAATATTTGCATTACATAGGTAATGGCAAAAATATTACCAATCCAAAAGGAAATACATCTTGTTATGCAATGTTTCAATATTATGATGGTACTGAATTAGATTTAACAAATTTTGATACTCAAAATATTACTAATATGAGTTTCATGTTTTTTTATTGTGATAACTTAAAAACTTTATATTTAGAAAATTTTAATACTAAAAATGTTATGGATATGAGTTATATGTTTAGCCATTGTTACAATTTAATACAAATAACTCTATATAATTTCAATACCAGTAATGTTTCTAATATGAGTTTTATGTTTGCTGATTGTAAGTCCTTGAGTGAATTAGACTTAAGTAGCTTTGATACTAGCAATGTTCTTACAATGGAGTGTATGTTTTGTAATTGTGAAAATTTAAAGTCTTTAAATATTTCTAGATTTAACACTAAAAAAGTAGAAAGTATGTGTTACATGTTTGAATATTGTACAAGCTTGAAAACATTAAATCTATCTAATTTCAATACCAGTAATGTTACAGATATGAGTTTTATGTTTCATTCTTGTATGAATTTAGAACATTTAAGTTTATCAAATTTTAACACTAACATAGTAACTGATATGGAAGGTATGTTTTGTAACTGTAAAAATTTAAAATTATTAGATATTTCCAAATTGAATACTGAAAATGTTATGTACATGGCTAATATGTTTAGTAAATGCAAAAACTTAAAAGAGTTAGATATATCCAGCTTTTACATTGGTAATACAAAAATATTAAATGACATGTTTTGGGATTGTAAAAGTTTAGAAACTTTAAAAGTAAATCCAGACTTTTTTCAATTCTTTTCAATTAATCGTGTTTTATTGGAAATTGGGAATAATGTAAATATTATTTCAGCAACCAAAACAGATAGAACAATTAATGAGTTATTTTACTAAGCTTTTTAAGTCTAATTAATTGCATAGAAACCATCTACTTTCATTTAAGTAGGTGGTTTTAATTTTATTTAAATATGTGAAATAACATTAACAAAGATGGCAAGAAAACGAGAAAAGTGATACACATGCGTATCACTTTTTGATACTCAGTATCGTTTTGTGATACACATGTGTATCACTTTTTATAATAAAATACCAAAATAGTAAGATAAATGCACATAAAAATAAAAAAATGTTGCAAAACACAACATACCTGAAGTGAAGTGTGCTATAATAATATTGTAAAGAGAAAGTACAATACTAAACAACATTTAGTATAAGCAAAAGATAACGTAGATTAATAATCTATAAAGAAAGGAGAAAATTATGGTAGCAAAAAAATTACAAATTTCAAACAAGTCAAAGGAACTATCAGAAAGATTTAGAAAAGCAAGTGACTTTCAAACAGATGAACTTGATTTCTTTGAAGAATTGCTTGAAGCAGGATTTAGTCTAGAAGACATCAAAGAAAGCCTTCCAGACAAATACGAATACAGTAAAAACTTTATGGAAGAACATGGCTTAGTGTAAAATACAATTTTGAAAGGAAGAAAAAAACAATGTTAATACCAACAGGCAAAGTAACACCAATTGTAAGAAATACAATGGCACTATTAACTAGTGGAACAAAGAAAGTACTATTTTTTGAAGAACCAACAAAAGACAATGGAAGAACAGAAGAAGATTTATGCTTGGTAATTATGCAAGAAAACATAATTCCAACATATTGCATTAATTTTTCATTGATAGGATATACCTATGAGCAATTACAAAAATCATATCTATTGCAACCAAATCCTAAAGACAAATTCATGATAACTGGGAAATTGTATCACTTACTTCATTCAAAACGAGGTGGCAAAGAAGGGGAGTATGAAATTGAATTAGATTATAATAATTGTTCTGAGAAAGGACGAAGAAAACAAGGAGTAGAACTTATAAATCTTCTATTAAAAAACTATATGGTATTCAATTCAAAAAACATTTCTTATAAATGCAATCAAGATACTATCTCTGCTAATCCAACATTAAATGAATTTTACAGTGAATTAGGTTTTGAAAAAAAACAAGATTATAATGATGTGATTTTTGTAAAAAATCTTATAGTTGAGCAACCTAGCAGAGGACTTCTAGAAGAACCTCTTGCAATTCCAAAAGAATGGAAAAAAAGTAACTAAGATAATTCATAGTAATTTCAAAAGGAGAAAATTATGGGAAAGTATAATATTACATATTCATGTGGACATGAAGGAAGAATAGATTTATATGGAAAAACAGCAGACAGAGAAAGAAAAGTAGAGTATTTAGAAAAATATGGCGATTGCCCAGAGTGTTACAAAAAGAAAAAGGAACTGGAAATAAATGATTTTGAAAAAGAAAATAATTTACCTTCAATCACTGGTGTATCAGAAAAGCAAATTAAATATGCTCAAAAGATAAGATATGGTTGGGCAAAAAGCGAATTGTCATTTATTAAAGAGTTCCGAGACTTTTATCCTACTTGTGGAAAAAGCATTGAAGAAATCAAAGAAATGGCAAAGAAAAAGCCACATTCAAGATTAGGCATTGGATATTTTTGCATTATTGAAACAAATGCAAGTGATATAATTGAATATTTTAAATAGTATATAAAAAGGAGAAAATTATGGCAAACAAAAAAATTGGCAAACTATTAAGAATTTACAGAGAGGCAGCATTGCTAACACAACAGCAGGTAGCTGATTCATTACATATTAATAGGACAACATACACATATTACGAAGTTGGCAAGACAGAACCTTCAATTGACACTCTTGAAAAACTCATAAAACTATTTAATATCACCTATGAAGACTTGCTACCTTCAGAAAGTAATCCAAAAGATATTAAGGAAGTTTACAATAAAGCAAATTTTAATGAGCCTATTTATAATCTAAATGATGAAGAACAGAACTTAGTGCTAAAATATCGGACAGCTAGTAAGGAACAGAAAGAAAAGATAAAAGAAATTCTTTCTTAAAAAACATAGTACATAACTAAAGCCATACATCTAAAAGTCAGATGTGTGGCTTTTTTTAAAATATTTTTAAAAATACAATATATTAAATTTAATGCTCACTAAGAACTACTATTAATTGCAAATATGAAGATATTCTTCAGTCATATAGAAAAAGCTTTTACCCATACAGCCATAACTTGTAGGATACTCTTTTAAAGTATTATTTCTTTGTAGTGTGGGCAATTTACAAAAAAATGTGTGAAAAGCCCACTACTTTAGTCGTGGGAGTGTCAGTCAACTACCTATACTCTCTATACTTTGACTGATAAGACAATGTGGGGAGAGATTTCATTTTTGCATAGAACTGTTTTTATAGGTACTATTTTTGAGAAATTATTTCTTATAATAAAATACCAATAAAATAAAATAAACATACATAAAATTCAAAAGAGCGTTGCAAATCACAACAAAACTAATATTAAGTGTGCTATAATAATATTGTAAGGAATCAAAGACAAATTAATTTTTAAGGAGCTAAAAATGGCAATTGTAAAAACAAATTTAAATGGTGACGAGGTTGAATACGATAATACTGAGTTTGAAATTTTAACAAGTTACTGTAGCAAGGAAAAATATTTACATTATATTGGCAACGGGGGAAATGTACATAATCCAAAAGGCAATACTTCATGCTATAGAATGTTTGATAGTTTTAATGGTACTGGTTTAGACCTCTCCAACTTTGACACTCACAATATTACTAATATGAGCTTCATGTTTTTTTATTGTCAAAATTTAAAATCTTCAAATTTAAGTAATTTTAATACTAAAAATGTTGTAGATATGAGTGGTATGTTTTCGTATTGTGAAAGTCTAAAAAAAGTAGATTTATCTAATTTTATAACTCAAAATGTAAATGATATGAGCTATATGTTTAATAAATGCTACAATTTAATAACATTGAATTTATCCAATTTTCACACTTATAGTGTAAATTCTATGAAAAGTATGTTTTCAAATTGTGTTAACTTAAAAAAAATAGATATATCTAATTTTGACTTAACTAAAGAAGAAAGAATTAATTCAATGTTTACATTTTGTAAAAAATTAGAAAAAATAATAATTGATTCTAATTTGTTTCAATATATTTCAGATAATAAAAATTCCTTTCTTAGAGATTGTGAAAATGTATCTATTATTTCTACAACTCAAATAAATAAAACAATTAAAGATTTATTTTATTAAAAGTTTAAGCCATCTGCTTTTAATTAAGTAGGTGGCTTATTTTATGCTAAAATGTGAAAAAGAATTAACAAAGATGGCAAGGAACAAAGAAAAATGATACACATGCATATTACTAAACGATACTGAGTATCATTCAGTGGTACACATGTGTATTACTTTTCCAGATAATTTACCAATAAAGTAAAATAAATATACATAAAATTAAAAAACTTGTTGCAAATCACAACAAAACTAATATTAAGTGCGCTATAATAATATTGTGAGAAAAATAAAAATATGACATTCTGAAAACCTATGCAATTTTAGTTTGTAACAAAATAATACAATAAGCTACAAAGTAGATAGCATTTATATTAAAAATCGCTCACAAGCTAAATCTGAGGCAAATAAAGATATATTGTAGAAAGAAAAGAGTTTGTAATGAGTAAAAATAAAATTATTTTAGAAAAGGATATAAGAACTTGCACTGACCCAATAAAATATTCCATCAAATTTCCAACTACTCAAGATAAAAAATATTTTGACAAAAAGATGAAAGAAATATTTCCAGAATATAGTGCAAAAAAAGCAACAACTTTAAAATTGTTTGTATTTGAAACTGGTGGAATCAATATAGACTATAACGAATCTTGTGGTTTATGTTATTTAGGCGATTTTCAAAAGCCGATTTCAACTTTAAAAGAAAATGAACTAGAAGAAATAGTTGAGAATTTGCTCAATTATGATAATTATTTAGGCAGAAAAATTAAGCAATTATATTATTAATATTTTTTAGACAAGGAGAAAAACTATGAACAAAATTAAAAAAATCACAAAAAAGAAAATTATTATTATGTCAATGGTAATTCTTATTGCTTTGCTAGTGCCAATTCTTAGTGGATGTGATGTAAATAGCGATTCAAACAAAGCTGCTTACAATACTTCAGAAACTACTCCAAAAAAATTTTCTTCATTGAAAGACTATTATGAAGATTGGGAGAAAAATGAACTAGGGAAAACATTTGGTGAAGTTCCAGATTCAAGATTTTATTCTTATGGAAATTACTATGTAACTGTTTATGATAAAACAACAAAAGTTATGTATGAAACAACTTTAGCCAATATGGGTGGACCAGCATTCACAATGCTAGTAAATGCTGATGGTTCACCTAGAATATACGAAGGAGAGTAATTTTTATGATTGAATTGCAAGGTAAATATAATACTGCTAAAGTATTCACTAACAATATAAACAGTGAAACAATATCTCAAATTATAAATTTGTTAAATCAAACTAGATGAAAAAGAAAAAGATTTACCAAAATTAGATAAAGTAATTAAAGATTTATTTTATTAAAAGTTTAAGCCATCTACTTTAGATTAAGTAGGTGGCTTTAATTTTACCCAAATATGTGAAGAAACATTAACAAAGATGGTAAGAAAACGAGAAAAGTGATACACATGCGTATCACTTTTTGATACTCAGTATCGTTTTGTGATACACATGTGTATCACTTTTTATAATAAAATACCAAAATAGTAAGATAAATACACATAAAAATAAAAAGCTGTTGCAAAACACAACATAACTGATGTGTTGTGTGCTATAATGATATTATAAGGAATTAAAGAAAAGTCAGCTTTTAAGGAGTTAATATGGCACTTGTTAAATATAATTTAAATGGTCGTACAGTTGAATATGATGGTAATGAATTTGAAATTGTAACAAATTGCTATACCAAAAAAAAATATTTACATTACATAGGTGATGAAAAAAATGCTACCAATCCAAAAGGAAATACATCTTGCTATTGTATGTTTCAGGATTATAAAGGTACTAGCTTAGACTTATCAAAATTTGATACTAATAATGTTACAGATATGAGCTTTATGTTTAGTGATTGTATAAATTTAAAAACATTAAATATTTCTAATTTCAATACCAATAATGTAAGTGCAATGAATTGCATGTTTATGGGTTGTAAAAACTTAAAAGAATTAGACATATCAAGTTTTTTCATTAATGATACCAAAATATTAGATAACATGTTTTTGGATTGTAAAAGTTTAGAAACCTTACAAGTAAGTTCTGATTATTTACAATTCTTTTCAATTAATCGTGGTTTATTGAAAATTGAGAATAATGTAAATATTATTCCTGTAAGTAAATTAGATAAAGTAGTTAATGATTTGTTTTATTAAATAAAGGAGAAAAAACAATGTATTATAGTAAAAGAGTTAAAGAAGCTATGCAGATAGCATATAAGGCACACGATGGACAAACAGATAAGGGTGGGTATCCTTACATTGCTCATCCATTATATTTGGCTGAAAGGTGTACCAGTGAAGAAGAAACTATTGTAGCACTTCTACATGATGTATTAGAAGACGCTCCTACATACTACAAAGAAGTGATAGAATTAGTTTCTAAAGAAGAATTGGATGCATTAGTTTTGCTAACTAAAAAAAAGGAAGATACTTATTTAGCTTACATTTCAAAAGTATCTCAAAATGCTCTAGCTACCAAAATCAAATGTATTGATTTAGAACATAATCTTTTAAAAAGTAGATTATCTGGTGATATGCCAAATAGTCTAAAAGAAAGATATGAAAAGGCATTAAAAATATTAAAGTCATAAGTTTTAAAAAGGAGAAAATTATGTCAAACTGGAAAAATATTAATATTAACACTAACTTAATTGAAACAGAAACAGACAAAGCTGTTCTTTTCAAAATGCCTCATAATTCAAATTACAATGGTTATGTGTTTTGGCATCCATCAAAATTGGTTCGTAGTGGTAGGCATTCAGCTTCAGTGTCAGTGGGCTATACTGACGATTTTAGATTTAAACTAAAGGAGTATGGAAAAGGAAAATATAATTGGAAAAATGTAATTTCAGAAATAGAAATTGGTGCAACTGAATTTGAAGAAGCATTTAAAAAGACTAACGAAAATATAGTTGCACCAAAAAGAAGATAAGGAGATAAAAACATGAAGATTAATGGTAATGTAATGCACTCGGCTCAAAAATATTTAGACTTAGTAACTGGTAATTACTATATGGTTGATGATATGGAGCAGGTAAAAGCTATCCTCAAAAAGAATGGATACGACCTTGTATCCTTAGACCCTTCAGGCAGTAATGTTTCCTCAGAAATTAAACTAAGTCCAGTATTCTATGTCAGCCTAGAAAATATGGGAGAGTTATTCAAAAACAAAGATTGTGAAAGCAGAAACTTTGTATTAGTAGAAACACTTAAAAATGCTGATTCTGAAACACAAGAATGTTTCCTATGCGAAGTTCCAGAACAAGAGGAGCGATAACTATGGAATTGTTAATAAATGCTACTGAAAAGAAGAATGGTAAGTGGGAATTAATTTTTAGGAAAAATATATGGGAAGACGAAGTAGGAATATATCGTTGTTCCTGCTGTAAAAAATCAACATTTGGAAACACTGGAATTACATATAAATTCAATTATTGCCCAAACTGTGGAGCAGAAATGGAAGGAGAAAAGCACAATGATGGGTGAAAGTATTGTTAAAATGCAAAGAATTAAAAGCAGGAGAAATTTATGGAAAATATTTGATTTATTAGAAGCTAATAGGGATTTACCAGTTGTATTTAAAATTGATAATAATGTGACTTTGGAGAGTAACAATAATTGGAATTTAGGAAAATGCGAAGATTGTTACATTGGAGAATGCATGATAGTTGATGGTAAAGTGTGTGAAAATAGAGAAGTATTTAAAAAGATATACTCCAAAAAGCACTACGATGAAATTTGCAAAAAATTCAAAAACCAAACAGACAATGAGTTAGAAGAATATTTAAATACTCAAGCAAATTATTTTTTTACAAAGTCAATAATTGTTGTTATTGAAGAATGTGAGGATAGCACTATTCTCTCAATTTAAAAAAAGGAGATAAAAATGAAATTTCTTTTCAACGAAGAAACAAATATGCTAGAAAGATATGAACCTTATAAGGAAATCTGCATTGGTTGTGATACTGAAGCAGATTATAACGAGATATTAGCATACTTAAAAAAATTCACACCTAAAAAGCCAATACATTGTGGCGATAAATTATACGACTATAAATGTTGTCCTACTTGTAATAATATTATGGATGACACAAAATATTATGATTATTGTCCATATTGTGGTCAACGATTAGATTGGAGTAACAATAGCAAGTAAGTGTATAAATAATTAGCTTAATAAAATGGGGTTTTATATTGAATAATAATGAATTAAATTTTACAAAAGAAGATAAAGAAATTTTAGAAGACATTATTAAAAAAATAATTAAAATTAATAATGAATCAAAAGACCCTATAAGTGACACTGGAGTGAAAAATAAAAAAATAACACACAAGGTTTATAATGATTTAATGATATATTATTATAAATATTTTATGAGGTAAAAATGTACAAATACTATTTTAATATGAATACTTTTGTTTTTCCCCCTAAAGAAAAACTTCCTAAACCACCTAAAGAGCTTGGTAAAACTAAAACTTGCAAAACAAAGAAAAACGAAAAACATACATATTTTCATTGTAGAAGTATGTTGAGATAATTAGATTGGAGTAATAACAATGAGTAAGTATATAAAACTAGATGATCTATTATCCCTCAGTCAAATCTTAACTAGTTCTGACGAAGGTGGGTGGAGCGAAAATGTACAAGCTGTACTTTTGAAGAATATTAAAGAACAACCTACACTAAATATTGTAAGGTGTAAGGATTGTGTATATCAATTTTACAATACATTAAATAAAAGGTGTTGCTGTAGAACATCTAATAATTTTATAGTAAGTGAAAATGACTTTTGCAGTTTTGGAATAGAAAGGAAATAAAACATGACAGAAAATATTAAGCAGAAATTAAAATCAAAAGATTATGAGTTTTTAAGAGATAATGAAAACTTAGGCAACAATATCCTTTTACTAGGATTAAGTGGTAGTTATGCTTATGGTACAAATATTGATGCCTCTGATATAGATATAAGAGGTGTAGCAACAAATTCAAATGATAATATTCTAACTTATAAAGATTTTAATTGCTTTGTAAGTACAAATACAGATACTACAATTTTCTCACTAGAAAAATTTTTGAAACTATTAATTTCTTGTAATCCAACTTGTATTGAACTACTAGGGTTAAGAAAAGAGGATTATCTTTTTGTTTCTTCATATGGTGAACTTATTTTAAAAAATAGAGGAATGTTTTTATCACAAAATGTTTGTAAATCATTTGGTGGATATATTACTTCAATCAAAAAGAAGTTAGAAAATATTGAAAATATTTCTGCTGAAAAAATAAATAAAAATATGATGCATCTAGTAAGAATTTAATATATGGCATTTGATATTTTGGAAAAGGGAAAAATTATTACTTATAGAAGTAAAGAAAATGAGTTGTTAATAAATATAAGGAATAGTGTTTTTCTCGATATTAATAACAAGCCCAATTCTGATTATTTAGATTTACTAAGCGAATTAGAAAAAAGATTTGTTTATGATAAAAGAAATACAAACTTACCACCAGAAGCAGATATTAAAAGCATTAGAAAACTTCACGAATATATTAATCGTGAAGTTGTATTTCAAACACTTCCATATTGATTTAATTGAAGGAGCAAAATGAATAATAAATTAGATACAGCAATTCAAATAGATAGGGTATGGGCAATGCCAAACAAAAACACTTTTAATATTAGACCTATACATAATCTTATAGAAGGTCAGCAACCCGCCACTAAAGTAGTGGGCTTGAAGTAAATTTCAAGTTTGTTGACTAGCCTAAGCATTAAGTTGCTACGTTAGATAAGAATATATAGTTACCTATGGATGTTGTACCTAGTCTATAGCT